>MDTF01001198.1_pt1 | contig 13277 bp, 17 predicted proteins | sample 811191 | NCBI WGS metagenome assembly MDTF01 (sample SAMN05326649, study PRJNA326480) | marine metagenome | isolation source: seawater | place: Southern Ocean | collected 2011
CGTTTTTTTGCGGCTTAGAAGCCAAGGAATTCCCAAGAAATTATTTTTAAAATCCGCGGTGCATCATTGGTAGCGAGCGGGGCGAGTGGAGCAGAGCGATTCCTTTGGGAAAAGGGCAAGAGAACCCAGGAAAAAGGAAATGTCGGTATTTTAGGGGTTTTGTATTTAATAAGTTACGAAAATCGAGAAGTCCCAGAGGTCGGTGAATTTTTTACGAATTACTTTCAAATCCTTTGTGAGTATAAATTAATGGTAAATTGTTGATCTTCCAAATCAAAAATATGAGTTCAATTCTCATTATTCACTTAGATGGCTCAAAAAATAAACCCAATATCTTTTAGGCTTGGGGTCAAGAACGCGTGAAACTCTAATTGATGTGAAAAAAGTAATGATTATGCCCCTTTACTTTTTCAGGATTTGGAAACGAAGCATTACACGAACATTTTATTTAATTCTGTGGGCGTAGTTTTTAATAAATTCCTTTCTAAAAAGAGCAATAAGTCGCTTTTAATGTATACTAGAGACGTAACTTCTGAAATTCTTGACCCTAGCAAATTGAATATTTTTCGCAGGTCTAAAAAACTGAAGGAAAAAATTATAAACTCAAAATCATTATCTTCTTTAAATAATAATTCTATTTTAAATTTGCATTTAGCTTCTAAAAAACAGAGTTCTTTCTTACGTTATAATTTTGGTCTAGCTACTTTTTCTCAAATCTCCGCCCGTGTTTTCGGTTATTATTTCGCCAGCCAAGTAGGTCTTTCCAGGCGCATGAGGGACAAACCCTTTAAGTTTGGTTTGCAAAAGGGTATTTTGCTTACCCTAAGAAGATACTTCAAAGGTAACAATAAATTTTCTATCTCAGGTATCCGAGTTTCACTCGCAGGAAAATGGTTAAAAACTAGAAGTGGTCGAAAGCAAAAATTAGTTGTAGCACTTGGAAAGTTAAACATTCAAACAATCAATTCATTCGTCGACTATGATTTTCAGACTGTGGCCACTAAATTCGGAGCTTGTTCGTTGAAAGTTTTAATTTCTTATAATAGCACCAGGAAGCGTTTTTAGCTTAATCGGACAAAGCCATGAATTTCTAAATCATAAATTAAAGGTTCGAGTCCTTTAAAACGCATTTCAAATTTTTTGATGCTATCTTTTCTTATACTTTTACCTCTATTTGGCGTTTTTGTTCTTTCGTTAACTAGTAAGACAAACGTTAATTTTATTCGTAATTTTTCATTATTTTGAGCATTTGTTGTTTTCAATGTCTCGCTTTTATTATTATTCTCTTTTGACATAACTTACGGCGGTTTTCAATTCGTTGAAAGATTCGATTGATTGGTTTTATCGAATAATACGGTAATTTTAGGTATTGACGGTATCGCGTTATTCATGATCATTTTAACTACTTTTTTAATTCCTGTCTGCATCTTGCTCTCGTGAGGTCCTTCAGTAAAATCAAACATAAAAGAGTATAATATTGCTTTTTTTGTTTTAGAGTCTATATTGATAGGCGTTTTCTGTAGTTTAGATATTTTATTTTTTTATATTTTATTCGAGGCTGTTCTAATACCCATGTTTTTTATAGTAGGTGTTTATGGATCACGAGAGCGTCGAGTTCGCGCCTCGTACTTACTATTCTTATATACGCTTATAAGTTCTGTATTTATGCTTATAGCCATTTTAGCGTTATACTTTTGAGTAGGAACCACTGATTTTCAAAAACTAAGATTGGTCGAGTTTGATCCATTATTAGCTAAATTTTGTTGGTTTGCTTTTTTTCTCTCGTTTGGTGTAAAGATGCCTTTAGTACCTTTCCACGTTTGACTTCCAGAAGCTCACGCTGAAGCTCCTACAGCTGGTTCCGTAATTCTAGCGGGAATTTTATTAAAGCTAGGCGGTTACGGATTTATTAGATTTTCCATTTGTTTATTTCCCGAAGCTTCTGCTTTTTTTACTCCTTTAATTTACACTATCAGCGTTTTCGGTGTTATTTATGCGTCCTTTACTACAATACAGCAAATTGATTTAAAAAAAATAATAGCTTATTCGTCAGTTGGCCATATGGGCCTAGTTACTGTAGGTATTTTTTCCGGTAATTTTCAAGGAATTCTAGGTAGTGTTTTATTAATGATAAGTCACGGTATAGTTTCGAGCGCTTTGTTTCTTTGTATTGGTGTTCTGTACGAACGCCATCATACTCGAATTGTTAAATATTACAGTGGTTTAATTCATACGATGCCGCTGTTTGTGGTTTGTTTCATTATATTCACGTTAGGTAATATAGGTTTGCCGGGTACGAGCAGTTTCATAGGTGAAATTTTAGTAATGATTGGTTGTTTCGAGACAAACAGTTGAGTAGGTTTACTTTCTAGTATGGGAATGGTATTAGGAGTTGGTTATAGCTTATGGCTGTGTAACAGAATCGCTTTCGGAAACGTTAAACAATTTTCAATAGTCGAATTTAAAGATTTAACTCGTCGTGAGTTTTATTTGCTTCTTCCTTTCGTTTTATTAACTTTTATCGTGGGGGTTTATCCAAATATCATCGTATGTTATTTAAAAGCCTCTCTATTAACGTTATAATTATATAAAGTCAAAGGTTCAATCCCTTTATTTTATTTTTCGCTTACAAGGATTCCTTGATTTTTACATTTTAAACTTATGTATAAAGCATGACCTTATAATTTAGAATTTATAAATTTTGACCTATTTATTTTAAACACTTTTGACGATTTTCTTTTATTTTTTGCTTACATTCTCGCCTTTAATTGCTATTTTAGTATTTGAACAAACTAAAAAAATATCTAGTTATTTAGGCTCTTCTTTTTTAGCGTTGTATTTTACGGGTATTCTTTATTATATTGATGTCATCTCTTTAATAAATACAACTATGCGAACATCTTTTTACTTACTTATAGTTTTTTTTCTGTTTTAAACATTTGTTTCCCACAGTCTGAAAAATTTAATTGGCGAAATGGTAAACGCTGGAGCTTTAAAAGTTCTTCCTTTGTAAGGTTTAGGGTTCGAGTCCCTAATTAAATATGCTTATATTTTAATGGATAGAATAATGATTTACGAGTTCATTGGTTTGGGTTCAAATCCCGGTAAGCAATTGATGAATTTAGCAATACAAAATTTTTTTACAACATTAAATAATGGATTTCTAAAAAATAAAAAGAAAATATCCGTGAACTACTCACAGTTAATCCTACGACTTCTAAAACAATTACAAAAAGACGGTTTTATCCGGTATTTTGAAATTGTTTCGGTTAAAAAACACCACCGTATTGAGGTTTATTTATCAAGCTTCTCAAAAATTTCTTCCTTTAAAGTTCTTTCTAAGGTTCAAAGACGCTTGTATAGCCAAAAACTTAAACCTAGAAATAATGGAAATCTAAATTATTTATATTTTTCTAATTCTTCTTCTACGTTTACAAAAGGTTTCGGAGAGTGTCTATTCGTTATAAGATAGTTGGCTGAGCGGTTTAAGGCGTACGTTTTGAAAACGTAAGCACGAAGGTGTCGTGAGTTCGAATCTCATACTATCTTTTCCTATTTGTAAATAAAATTTTAAACGATGCTTCTTTTTCCTAAAAATACAAAATGAAAGAAAAGTTTTTCTCGTAAGAGCAGATCTTTTAACGAAAAACCTCCATTAAACTTATTGTTAGGTAATTTTTTCTTAATTTCACTCGAAAACGGGAAAATAAATAATAAACAACTTGAGGGGGTGAGACGCAGTTTACGCCGCATTTTAAAAAAACAGGGCAAAAGCTGATTAAGGCCGTTTCCAAACAGCGCAATCACTAAAAAACCTGATGAAACACGTATGGGCAAAGGTAAAGGTAGTCATAAGGCCTGAATTTGTACGATTAATAAAGGTGCCACTATAGTCGAAATTAAAGGCTGCCATTGAAAACAAGCTAAAGACGCTCTTTTACAGGCTAAACGAAAGCTTTCATTAAACACTTTTATTTGTTTAGACAAAAATTTTCTCCAATAAGATGGACTTTTTAACATTCTCAATCGTACCTATTTTTATATTTTTCATCGGTCTTTCGGGTATTTTTCTGAATAGAAAAAACGTTATTCTCGTTATTCTTTCTATTGAATTAATGCTTTTATCCATAAATTTCAATTTTCTAGTCGGCTCCGTTTATCTAGACGATCGAATAGGACAACTTTTCGCTCTATTAGTTTTAACTGTAGCTGCAGCCGAATCTTCAATAGGTTTAGCTATTTTAGTAGTTTATTACAGAATTAAAGGAACTGTTTCCGTAGAATTCGTTAAATTATTACAAGGTTAGTTTTCTAAAAAACATTAAATAAATAATTATTCAACCAGATGACGCTCTTAGCTTTACTAGATTCATCAACTCCTTGACAATTATATTTTCAAGACGCTGCTACGCCAGTAATGGAAGGTATCATTAACCTTCATCACGACTTAATGTTTTTTATCGTTTTCATTTTTTTCTTTGTGTCCGTGGTTTTAGCGAGAACACTGACCGTTTTTAAATACGAAGAATCTAGAAAAAACGATACAAACAGATTAGTTGTTCATGGAACAGTTATTGAAGTTATTTGAACCGTTATTCCTTCGCTAGTTTTAGTTGTTGTTGCGTTACCATCGTTTGCTTTACTATATTCAATAGACGAAATTATAGATCCCGCGCTTACTATTAAAGTAGTTGGTCATCAATGATTTTGAAGCTACGAGTATAACGATTTTGAAACTCAATTAGGGACTGTAAACTTTGACAGTTACATGGTACCAGAGGACGAGCTCCAGCTAGGTACTTTACGTTTATTAGAGGTTGACAACCGTGTTGTCTTACCTTTAAACACCCACACGAGAGTGCTAGTTACAGCGGCTGATGTTTTACATAGTTGAGCAATCCCTTCATTGGGCGTTAAATTAGACGCTTGCCCAGGAAGATTAAACCAAACATCACTTTTCATCATTCGAAAAGGGGTGTTTTTTGGGCAGTGTAGTGAAATTTGTGGCTCCGGTCATGGAAACATGCCAATCGCTGTTGAAGCTGTTGAAACAAATAAATTTTTACTCTGATTAAACGACAAGATTTAATTCTTGACTTATGGAGCTTAGTTTAACGGTAAAACCTTGAATTTCAAATTCAAAGTTAAGGGTTCAATTCCTTTAGTTCTTGTTTTTGTTTCTTATTTTTTACTCTAACTAATTTTTGGTGATCTTTTCAATAAAAAAACATCCGGTAATGCAACTGGTTAACGCCCATTTAGTCGATTACCCAACACCTTCTAACTTAACTTTATTCTGAAACTACGGTTTCTTGGCCGCTATGTGTCTGGTTTGTCAAATCGTCACAGGAATTGCTTTAGCAATGCATTATACTCCACACGTTGATCTAGCGTTTTTAAGTGTCGAGCATATAATGCGTGACGTGAACGGGGGTTGATTACTTCGTTACACTCACGCTAATGGGGCTTCAATGTTCTTTATCGCAGTTTTCATACACATCGGAAGAGGTTTGTATTATGGAAGTTTTATTCAACCAAGAGGATTCGTTTGAACTTTAGGTGTTATTATTTTAATTTTAATGATGGCTACGGCGTTCTTAGGCTATGTTTTGGTCTGAGGTCAAATGAGTTTTTGAGCCGCAACTGTAATTACTAACTTTTTTACAGCGTTCCCTATTGTCGGTGACAAAATAGTAACACTTTTATGAGGGGGATTTTCTGTTGATAATGCCACGTTAAACAGATTTTTCAGTTTACATTATTTATTACCCTTCGCTATCGCCGGAGTCGTTATTGTTCACATGGCGGCCGTTCATACTGACGGTTCTAATAATCCTCTCGGAATTTCATCACACTCGGATAAAATCGCGTTCTTTCCGTATTTCTTTATCAAGGATACTTTTGGTTTAGTTACTTTCTTAATTTTTTTCTCATTTTTTGTTTATTACTCACCAAATACTTTAGGTCATCCTGATAATTATATCCCAGCAAACCCGATGTCAACTCCCGAACACATCGTTCCAGAATGATATTTTTTATTCGCTTACGCGATTCTACGTTCAATACCCAACAAGTTGGCCGGCGTACTAGCTCTATTTGCGTCCCTTCTCGTATTACTTACTTTACCTCTTGTTAGTACTTCGGCAATCAGGTCATCTCTTTATAGACCTCTTTATCAAATGTTTTTTTGATCATTAGTTGCGGATTTCATTTTATTAAGTTACATCGGACAAGCCCCGCCTGAATCACCGTTCATTGAAATCGGGCAAATAGCGTCGGTTTATTACTTCGCCTTCTTCCTTGTCATTATTCCTGCCTTAGGAATTATCGAGAAGAATTTGATTAAGGCCTAATTAAAAATTAAGGTTTTTGTTTAACACTTTATTGTAAAAAATAGCAATTGGTTGTTTATCAGCCTCATCAGTTGAAGGTTAAAGGTTCGAGTCCTTTTTTTACATTAAACCTGTTCATATTTATTTGATGGCTACTAGTCTTTTATTATTTTACCTTTTTGCTTCATTAGGAATTATTTCTTCTGTTATGGTAGTCTTGTCTCGAAACCCTATTTTTTCAGTTTTGTTCTTAATCCTTTCGTTTTTCAATGTTTCGGCCCTGCTTTTCCTGTTAGAACTCGAATTTTTACCTATCGTATTTATAGTCGTATACGTAGGAGCAGTCGCCGTCTTATTTTTATTCGTTTTGATGATGTTAAACATTAAATTAGCCGAATTAAAGGAAACTACGGCTCATTATTTACCCATCGCCATTTTTTTATTTTCTATTTTTTGTTTTGAATTAGGGGCAATATTTTACTTTGAATTTACTCCCTTAAGGAATCAAGAAGTTCATGTTGAATTTCTGGATGAACTTTGCCTGGTTGTAAATTCATCTTTTGAATTTTACGCCTGGTTCCTTAAACAATCAAACATTATTTCAGTTGGTGAAATACTATTTACAAATTTCTCTTATTTATTTTTAATTTCTGCTTTTATTTTATTACTTGCAATGGTTGGCGCAATTGTTTTAACCTTGCAAAAAAAATTTACCGCAAGAAAGCAGCAAATTTTCAAGCAAGTACTTCGTAGATCTAACGAGTCAATTAAAATTGCTGATTTAAAAATTAGCTAATATTGATTTCCAAATAATAAAACGGCAAATTTTTAACGTATTTTTGAATTTATCCGGTGATTTTAAATCCAACTCAACGTCACGCGTTTCATTTAGTAGATCCTAGTATCATGCCTTTAATCTCGTCAGTTTCTTGTCTTACTACTACGTTAGGAGGCGTGATGTTTATGCACGGTTATCAAGGAGGATTCCAAATTCAAATGTTTGGACTTTTCTCGATTATATCCTGCATGTTTTTATGATGACGCGACATTGTTCGTGAAGGTACTCTTGAAGGACAACACACAAATATTGTACAATTAGGACTTCGTTATGGTGTTATTTTATTTATTGTTTCAGAGGTTATGTTTTTCTTCGCTTTCTTCTGGGCGTTTTTTGCTGCTAGTATTGCTCCAACAGTCGAAATAGGAAACATTTGACCACCTAAAGGTATCGATACTTTTAGTGCTTTTGAGGTTCCGTTAGTTAACACATTAATACTGCTCTGCTCTGGCGCTACGATTACGTATTCTCATCACGCAATTACAGCAGGTAATAAAATAGAGGCTATCTTCGGTTTAGTTTTAACAATCGTTTTAGCTACTATTTTTACCGGTTTTCAAGGTTTTGAATACGTAAGTGCAAATTTTAGCATCACAGACGGTATTTTTGGTTCTACGTTCTACATGGCTACTGGGTTTCACGGTTTTCATGTTCTCATTGGTACCATTTTTCTTTTTGTTTGTTCAATCCGTATGGCAATGAATCACTTTACAACCGAGCACCATTTCGGTTTCGAAGCTGCAGCGTTTTACTGGCATTTTGTAGACGTTGTATGATTATTTTTGTACGTTGCAGTTTATTTCTGAGGAGGTAACTAAACATTTTTTAAAAGCTGGATCATTTTGCATAATAGATGGGTAATATTGTTTTACTCTTACTTTCGATCATTATTTTACTGAGTAGTTTCGAAAAAGTCGAAATTATAGTACACAACGAAGAGGTTTTATTAGCTCTTTGTTTTATTTCTTTCATCTTTTTCGCTTATAGCTATTTAAGCGACAGCGTTTACGAGGATTTTCAAAAAAAGGTTGAAACTCTTGAGGGTCAACTTTTTAGTGTTATTTCTGAAAGATTTAACAGTATTCTATTACATTTTGACGAGCTATTTCTGTTCAAGAGTTTAGAGTCTAAGCTTTCAATCGTCGAAAATCTACTTTACTCTAGAATTTTTTTCCATTTTTTCTTCCAACAAAGAGTCTTAAAAGACCGAGTAAGTTCTTTAATAACTGGCAAATTAATGGAAGTTGTGAGAGCAGAAGCTAAAATTGTTGAAGAAATCCAAAAAAAAACGATGAAATCTGTTTTAGTTTCATTAATTTTACCAGCGAATTCTTTTAATTATCTTAAACAGCTAAAGCAGTCCGTGCTAGTTGACGATTCTAATATCTTTTTTTCTAAGGTATCAACAATAGCTAAATTAGCTTAATAGGTAAAGCGTTAGTTTTGTAATCTAAAGTAATCGGTTCAATTCCGATATTTGGCTATAATAAATATTTGATGTTTTTAGAAAATTATTTTTCAGTTTTTATGTTCCTTGTAGTTAGCTTAGCGCTTTCGTCTATTATTTTTGTACTTTCGTTTCTTCTTTCCCCAAAAGCGGATGACCGAGAAAAATTAAGTGCTTACGAATGCGGTTTTAACCCTTTTGAAGATTCAAAAGGAGAGTTCGATATACGTTTTTATTTGGTTGCTATTCTATTTATCATTTTTGACCTAGAAATTAGTGTTCTATTTCCGTTTGCAACTTGTTTTTCTTCAATCGGTAGCGTAGGTTTTTACTCTATGCTCATTTTTTTACTAGTTTTAACTATAGGTTTTGTCTATGAATGACAAAAAGGTGCTATCGACTGATAAAGTGTGGTGTGGCGAAATTGGTATACGCGTCAGTTTTAGGAGCTGATTTTATTTTAATTAAGGGTTCAATTCCCTTCACCACTAAATTTAAAAAAATAGGCGTATTTTTAATTTGGACAAATACGTTATTTATTTGGCTTATAACTCAATGGCTAGAGTATCTGCTTGATAAGTTGAATGTTGTAGGTTCGAATCCTTCTAAGCTTATTGGGCGACGTTTTTAAATTTTTTTAAGTCCGCGTACGTTTCGTTATTTTTTGTTTTTTCACTTTTCTTTTATCTCATATAGAAATTTTAAAAATAAACATGAAAGTTGGCAGAAACTCGCGATTTAGTAACGGATTCTATGAATTGTTCTTTTCGTGTAATTTTTCTTGAAGTATGGCCAAATGGTTAAGGCAACAGTTTTTGATACTGGTATTTGTTGGTTCGAGCCCAGCTATTTCTTTTTTACAGTTGATGAATTCACTTTTTCTATCTTTTCTCGAGATTTCCTTAGGTACTTATATTTCTGCAGCCATTTTGTTTTCTGTTATTTTAAGTAATTTCAGTTTTTATTCTTATCCTCGTTTACTTTCGGCTTTGTCGTCATTTTCTATCTTCGTGCTTGGTAGCATGTTATTTTTACTTTTGAGTCTAGAAGACCCTTGTTACAATACATTTTTTGGACTTTTAAGTTTTTCTCCATTTAGTTCATTTTTTGAAACCCTATTACTGTTCTTCGGTTGTTTCTTACTAATTTTAAATCGAAGCTACTACTCAAAGCGAGGTTTATTTCAATACGAGTACGATCTTTTACTATCATTTTCTTTTTTAGGCCTAATTATGTTATGTTTATCCAATGATTTGCTGGTTGTCTACATGGCTATTGAACTTCAAAGTCTAGCTTTTTACGTTCTAGCAACGTTTAGGCGAAATTCCGAATTTAGCAACGAGGCTGGTTTGAAATATTTTATTTTAGGTTCATTCTCGTCTTGTTTTTTGCTTTTTGGGTTTTCTTTAATTTACTTATCTTTGGGCTCTACTTCATTCGATACTTTAATGAAACTTTCGGAAACAGGTGGAACTCTTAATTTAGCTCCTTTAGGTTTAATCTTGTCCGTAGTTGCTTTGCTTTTTAAGCTTGGTGCTGTACCGTTTCATATGTGGTTATGCGATGTTTATGAAGGTGCCCTAATCTCAGTAACAGCTTTTTTTTCTATCATTCCTAAAGCTATAATTTTCTGTTTACTCTTTAAGATCTTTTTTGTTGTTTTTTCGAGCTATGGAAGTTTTTGATCGTTCTGATTTACTGCGACGGGCTTTTCTTCCGTTGCTTTAGCTTCGGTCGTCGCATTATATCAAAAACGAACTAAAAGATTATTAGCTTATTCAGCGATAAGTCACGTTGGTTTTATTTTACTTGGTGTTGGTTCCGGTACTATTGAATCCATGAAAGCAGCAATAATATACCTGGTTATCTATATGATGATGAACGTAGGAATATTTTCTCTAATAATGGGCTTTTCGAGTAACGGGCTTCTTCTCAAGTATTTAATTAATTGGTCTTTTCTCAAAAAATGGAATATTATACTAGCAATGACCTTTGCAATTTTATTATTTTCGGTTGCAGGCGTTCCTCCATTAGCTGGATTTTATTCGAAGTTTGGTATTATTTTAACACTAGTAACCCAGGAAAATCTGTCTTTGGCTCTTCTTGTTATAATTTTCAGTTGTATAGCATGTTTTTACTATATTCGCCTCATTAAAATATTATTTTTTGGTTCTTCAAAAAATTATATTTTAATTAATAATACTTCAAGTAAAGGCTTAGAATTTTGTTTAGCTATTTCAACTATGGGCGTTTGCTTTTTTTTATTGAAGCCCAACTTTCTACTCAATATTTCCTATTATGTTGCTTTGTGTTTAACTTAGAGTATGGCGTAATGGTTAACGCGTTAGTTTTGGGAACTAAAGTTTGCAAGTTCAAATCTTGCTATTCTGTTAAACGTGGCTGAGTGGTTTAAAGCGGTGGCTTGCTAAGCTATTAAATTTTTCAAAATTTCGCAAGTTCGAACCTTGTCGTTTACTCTCCGGGAAAATAGTTTAACGGTTAAAATTTTAGCTTGTCGAGTTAATAATATAGGTTCGATTCCTATTTTTCTCGTTTTATTTAGTATTGATGTTTTTTATATTAGAAATTGTAGTAAATTTTTTAGTTATTGTTATACCTATTTTGATTTCCGTCGCTTATTTAACTCTTGCAGAACGTAAGATTATGGGTTCTATGCAACAACGTAAAGGCCCGAACGTTATTGGTTTCTTGGGATTATTGCAGCCATTAGCTGACGGTTTAAAGTTGCTTCTAAAAGAAACCGTCATTCCTACAAACTCGCATACTTTTAGTTTTGTGTTCGCTCCTATTTTAACTTTGTTCTTGAGCTTACTAGGCTGGTGTGTTATTCCTTTCTCTTTCAATGCTTATTTTGTAGATGTCGATTTAGGATTGTTATTTTTATTCGCCATATCTTCATTAGGAGTTTATGGTATTATTTTATCAGGTTGAGCAAGTAATTCAAGATACGCTTTTTTCGGGGCTTTACGAAGTGCTGCCCAGATGGTTAGTTACGAGGTTTCAATCGGTTTAATTCTTATCGGCGTTTTAGTCTGTGTTGGTTCATTAAATTTTATTGAGGTTATTAAGTTTCAAGAGTTTATATTTTTTTGCGTACCTTTTTTTCCTTTATTTTTAATGTTTTTAGTTAGTATTCTAGCGGAAACCAATCGTGCTCCTTTTGATTTACCAGAGGCTGAAAGTGAGTTAGTTAGTGGTTACAATGTCGAATACGCAAGTATGGGTTTCGCTTTATTTTTTCTGGCTGAATACAGTGCGATGATTTTAATGAGTTCATTAACTGTTGTTCTCTTCATGGGAGGCTGAGTATCTTTTTTTCAGACCCCTTTTTTTGGGTTAGACACTCTCGTTTTTGCTTTTAAAATTAGTCTAATTTTATTTTTCTATATTTGAGTACGGGCTTCATTTCCCCGTTACAGAATTGACCAATTAATGAGACTCTGCTGAAAAATTTTTTTACCTTTGTCTTTAGCATTCGTTATACTTATTATTGGTGTTCTATTTGGTTTAAACGGAGCGTTTTAGATGAAAAAGTTTTATAAAAATACCTCTCTTTCAATAAGAGACGGGCGAAAACGTTTTTTATTTTCCAACAACGAAATATGCTTTCTCTCTTTTAGGTTACTTTTAGAAAGTAACTTCTCGAAAGCGAAATTAAAAAAGCGTCTTTTCTCCATGAATCGTCAAGTTTTGAATCATAGTCTGACCTCTGTGAGTAATAGGTGTCTAATTACCGGAAAAGGCAGCTCGATTTATAAAGAATTCCGTTTATCTCGAATCATATTTCGCAAAGCCGCAGATTTTGGTTTACTTGCGGGGGTTAAGCGATCTTGTTGGTAATTTTCAATAGCTTAATAGGCAAAGCTTTCAGCTGTTAACTGAGTGTTCAAGGTTCAAATCCTTGTTGAAACTTTCGAAATAGCTCAGGGGTTTAGAGTATTTGATTGAAAATTAAAGAGTCGCAGGTTCAAATCCTGCTTTCGATAAAACAAATCAATGTATAGCTCAATGGTAGAGCTTCCAGCTTTTAACTGGAAAGTTCAGGGTTCGAAGCCCTGTACATTAATTTCTAAGATTATCAGTTGCAACGTTTTTAGATTTTTTAAATATAATATGTTTGATGATTCTACAAGCTGCTAAATTAATTGGTGCTGGTCTATCTACAATCGCTTTAGCTGGTGTTGGTGCCGGTATTGGTACAGTTTTTTCTGCTTTAATTACAAGTGTTGCTCGCAACCCTCATTTAATGAAGCAATTATTTGGTTACGCAATTTTAGGTTTCGCATTAACTGAAGCAATCGCTCTCTTTGCTCTAATGATGGCTTTCCTAATTTTATTTACTTTTTAATAGTTTTGTCTGGCTGTATAGCATAAGGTAATGTATCAAATTGCAAATTTGACAAATACGAGTTCAAGTCTCGTTTCAGTCTTTATGCCTTGTAAATTAATTTCTAAGGCCATCGGTTGCTGAGTTTTTAGATTTTCCGAGTACGGTCTGCAATCAGGTGGGGCGACTCTCTTAAGGAAAGGGCAAGAGAACCCAGGAAAAAGGAAATATGATATTTTTTGTTGGGTATTTTTTGTAACTATTTAAGCGCCGTTTTACGAGACTAAATTCTTGCTTTTTTTACTGTAGGTA
>MDTF01012511.1_pt1 | contig 13276 bp, 11 predicted proteins | sample 811191 | NCBI WGS metagenome assembly MDTF01 (sample SAMN05326649, study PRJNA326480) | marine metagenome | isolation source: seawater | place: Southern Ocean | collected 2011
ATATAGTTTATTGAATTCAAATGATGATTTTGGAATGGTTGAGCCTATAACTTTAAGTAAAGATTCTACAATTATTGAAGATTTTGGTAGTGATGTTTCTTTAAGTTTAAAAATGATTCCTTTCGGAATAGGTCTTGATGTCAATAATATAGAACCAGAAGTTAGAATTGTAGATGCTGTTCCTGGTGGAATGAATTTAGCAACTAGCAGGTTTTATAAAGAGGTTGGATTACAGGATGAGATTTTATTTATGTATTCTGATGAGGTTGATATGTCTATAAGAGCAAAAGAAAAAGGGTTTAAAATGGCCGTTTCTAGTTCTGTTAGAGCTTGGCATAATCATATTAATCCACCTGGTAAAACTCAGAGGTTACCCTACACTGCTTTTCTACGTGGCAGAAATAAAGTTTATTTAGGGTATAAACATTTTGGTTTTCAGAGAGCTTTTTATGTTTTTTTATTGCAAATATATACCTTCATCAAGGGAATGCCTAAAAGTGTTTTTTCTATAGAGAAAATGAAATTTCAGGTTTTTTATTTGTTTGGAACTTTTTGTGGAATAATTAAATGTAATAAAAATTTTAATTTTATAATTAATAATTAATGCCGTATAACTATGATCATATTAAATACTTATGAAGTATGTTGAAACTTTCAAAAAATAGTATTGAAAATATAATTTTACTATTGTATTCAATTGCATTGTTTGTAATGTTTTATGGAAAAATATTCTTTATTGGAGCACATTTAATATTTGGAATCATATTTTTTTTTTCAATAATAATAATGAAATTAGATAAGTTTTTTGTCCAGGAACCGAATAAACTTTTTTTACCCATAATCCTTTTTAGTACTCTATTAGTTTTTGGAGTCATATATACTAAAGCTCCAAATTATGGATCTCATAAAGCACTTCTTTTTAGTTCTTTAGTGCTTCCATCTTTATTGATTTCGCCAATGTCTTTAAAATTAAATAAATATCTTTTTGTCTCGATAACATTATTGTTACTGACACTTTTAATTGATTTTGGAAGTCCTTGGTCTATATTAAACAATGTTTCATCCTTTTATAGATTGGGTTCAGACGATAATAACCCTATTATACTTTCACGAGGTTTGGGGCTTGGTGTAATTTCTGGACTCTTTTTATTAAGGACAGAATTATCTAAAACAAAAAAAATAATAATATCTATATTGGTTTTTTTGTTTTTCATATATATGGTTTTTACGGCTTCAAAAGGACCTGTCTTAGCAATGCTAGTTTCTATTGGTTTTTATTATTTATTTAATCCATATGATAAAAGAATAATAAAAAAACTAAGACTTACAATAATTATTGTAAGTCTTAGTTTTTTTATTATTAAATTTTTGGATTATGAAATTTTATTTTTGAAAAACAGAATTAACAACGAAGGATCTTTTTCTTCAAGATTAGAATTGTATAATCTTTTATTAAACAATTTTTATGATGGAGGTATATTTAATTTTTTATTTGGATTTGGTACAGGCAATTTCGGATTTTTATATTCTGGTATGGATCAAAATGAATATCCTCATAATATGATTTTGGAGGTGCTTTATGAAAATGGAATTATTGGTCTGATTGTATTACTTACTATAATAGTTATTTTGTTATTTAGTTTTTTTAAGAAAAAAATTATTAAAGAAAAAATATACCTTTTTGTAATCAGTATTTATTTCCTTATCAATTCTTTTTTTACTGGAGATATTGCGGGAAATGTGATGTTTTTTATTTTTGCATATTTTGCTCTTTCTAGAAGTAAATCGCTAAGTTTAAATTAATTTAGAATATAAATTTTTTATAAAAATTATGATTATAAGTTTTATCGAATGGGATTGGAGTGATAATTATTCAGTTTTTGCCTCAACTGAATACTTAGGTGCAATGAGTGATGTTTATGGTTGGATTGGAGGATTTAAGGATGAAAAATTAGAATTTGTACTTCCTTACATTATAAATTCAAAACTCTCAATAAAGAATATTTATTTTACTTCAGACATTATTTGTGTAGATGGAGATGATAATTCAGATGCATTTTATGAAAAATTATTAACTTTTTTAAAGTCCTCAAATATTTCTTTTATTTCTCAACAACCGCCGCAAGCCGTGTCAAAATCATATCCTATTGATAGTATAAACGTATCATTCGGGACTTATTTAATTGATTTGACGTTATCTGAGGATGACTTGTGGAATAATTTGCATAGCAAACATAGAAATGTTATTCGAAATTCAATAAAAAAAGATATTGAAATTGTTATAGACTCTAAGAATCTTGATGACCTTTATTGTTTAATGAAGGAAACAATGGATAGGTCAAACATGTGGTTTTTTACAAGGCCAGAGTTTAATTTGTATATGGAAAAGATGGAAGGGAAACAGATGTCCTTTATCGCGTATTATAAAGGGGTTGCTCAAGGCTGCGCTATTATGCCTTTTAGCACTCATGCGGCCTATTACTCATATGGAGGCAGTGTTGAAAGACCATTTACTGGGGCAATAAATCACATGCATTGGAATGCAATTAAATTTTTTAAATCTAAAGGGGTGAGGGCATACGATTTTGTAGGAGCAAGAATTAACCCTAAAAAAGGGTCAAAACTAGAAGGCATTCAAAGGTTTAAATCTAGATTTGGAGGTGAATTAGTATTAGGTTATTTATGGAAATACCCTTTACAGAAATTCAATTATAGACTTTTTAGATTTCTACTTATGTGTAAGAAAAGAGATTTTAAAAATTTTAGTCAAGATATTATTGATCAAGAACTAAAAAGATGATGAAAAATATATATTTAACTTTCGATTATGAATTGTTTTTGGGTGCTAAATCAGGAACAATTCATAACTGCATGATATCACCAACTAACATGTTGATTGAACAGTTTGAAAAATACAATATGAAAGCCACCTTTTTTGTTGATATTTTATTTTACACTAAACTGTTGAGAGAGAATGGGGAAACAGCAAAAGAAGCAAAATTAATTAAAGAGCAGTTAACAACACTTGTAAGGAAAGGGCATCGTATTGAATTGCATTTACATCCACATTGGGAGGATGCAGTTTATTTAAACGGGAACTGGATTTTTCCATCACACCAACATTACAGATTAGATAGTCTTCCTGAGAATAAAATACTTAAGTATTTTATTGATGGTGTCAAAGAGTTAAATAATATTGCTAGAGAAGTCAATGCAGACTACCAGGTTAGTGCCTTTAGAGCTGGAGGACTATGCATTCAGCCTTTTGATAAACTTATTAGTTCTTTTAAAGCGGTAGGTATTTTTATTGATAGTTCAGTAGCTCCAGGTCTTAAAGTTAATTCAAATAATCATAGTTTTTCTTTCTTAGCTATAACTAATAATGATTTTTATAAGTTTTCAACTGATGTTTGTGTTAAAGATGATAAAGGAGAATTTACAGAACTGCCTTTGACAATAATAAACAAGACAGTTATTGATAAAATTTTCGATAAAATTTATAAAACTTTTTATTATTCAATATATGGAGATGGAATAGGTATGGGCTCTAAATCAAAAAAAAGTAAGATTGATTCTGTTTATTCAAGATTAACAAAAAAGTACACTCAACACTTAACGATGGATTCTACCAGTCTTTTTTCTTTTAAAAGAGTTTTTAAAAGAGTTGAAAATAAAAATATAGTAATGATGTGTCATCCAAAATTTTTATCAAGGAATGAAACTCCAAAAATCATCAAATATTTAAGTTCGGTAAGAGCAAATTTTAAAGCAATGGATAATTCAGACAGATTATGAATATATTTTTAATACAACCTGGTTTGTCAGAGGCAATTGTTAGATCTCAAACAATTAAAATAGTAAGTAGATTAAATATTGAAAAAAATCAAAATTATATAATGCTGCCATTTTTAGATGAAACAATTTATAAAAATGATAATAATATAATTTTTTACAAGAATTATCTAAATACATTAAGAAATATAGAAGAAGATATTAAATATATTTACACACGTTCATTCGTTGTCTTTATTAAAATATTCTTATTTAGATTTTTCCAAAAAAATAAATTTAAAATTCTTATTGATTTTAGAGGTTTAGCTAGTGCAGAGTCTTTTGCAAGAAACAAATCAATTATCAAACGTAAAATATATGAGTTAATTGAATTATTTGCATACAAAAATGCGGATTCTGTTCATTCAGTTTCTTTTTTTTTAAAAGATTGGTTAGCCTCAAAATGGGGAGCAAGAGATGTAAATGTTGTGCCATGTTGTGTAGATAAGATAATTTTAAAAGAAAAAAATAATATTGATGATGAAATAAAATTTGTTTATGTGGGAAGCACCTCTTTTTGGCAGAAAATTGAATCTACAATTCGACTTTATAAAATTATTGAATCCAAAGTGGAAAATTCATCTTTAACTATAATCACAAAAGAAAAAAAAGCAGTTACTCAGCTACTGAAAGATAATGGTGTGAGAAAATTTAAAGTTAAATCTCTTCTTCAGGAAGAGGTGCTCACTGATTTAGTAAGTTATGATTTTGGTTTTTTATTAAGAGATAATGTCCTAATGAATAATGTTGCATCTCCAGTTAAATTTATTGAATATATTTCTAGGGGCGTTATTCCTATATTGTCAAGCGGGATAGGAGACTATTCCGAAATAGTTAAAAAGAAGAATCTCGGAATTATTGTAGATGCGAATAAATTAGAAATTAATAAAGAAGAGGTTATTTCAAAAATAAAAGACAAGGATATTTTAAATAGGTTGTATAGTGCGTCAGAAGAGTATCTATGGAAAAATCACGCCAATAATTACTTTACACGTTAATGCACAGAATATTGAATCAAGGAATTTATCTATATTATAATTAAATAAAAATGAATCAAATTATTTGTTTATTAATTCGATTTACGGGCATCTTTTATTTGCTTAAAAGAACAATATTGAAACGTAAAGTATCAATTGTCTTATACCATGACCCCAAACCTGATGTTTTTGAAAAGCATATTAAATTTTTAAATTGTCATTACACGTTTATTTCAATGGATGTTCTTGTCAACGCCATTATTAATAAAGATTGGTCTGATATACCCAATAATAGTATGGTTGTTACTTTTGATGATGGACACATAGGCAATTACGAATTATTAAAAACGATAAAAAAATATAAAATTAAACCTACTATTTATTGTTGTTCCGATATTATTGGTACTTATAGACATTTTTGGTGGAAGGAATGTAATATATCAAATATTGAGCGTCTAAAAATATTTAGCAATAAAGAACGCTTAATCTTACTTAGAGATAAGTATAACTTTTGGAATGATAAAGTTTATTCAGACAAGCAAGCATTAGATTATGAGCAAATTATAGAATTATCTAAATTTTCTACTATTGGTTCTCACACTCAATTTCATTCTGTTTTAACATGTTGTGAGAGCAATGAAATAGAAGATGAAATATACTTTTCTAAAAATAAAATTGAAGAGCTAACAGCAACAGAATGTCAGCATTTTTGTTATCCTAATGGAGATTATAATCAAGAAGTTATTAATAAACTTAAAATTGCGGGTTATAAATCAGCTAGAACGATTGATGTGGGGTGGAATGATATTAACACAGATCCATTTAGGTTGAAAATAACTGGAATTACAGATAATGCATCATTGACACATGTTATTGCTCAGTTAACCGGTATTACCATGTTTTTAAGATACCTCTCTGAGGGTAGCTTTAGAGGATTATATAAAACCACTTCAGTAAAAGAAAAATTATGAGTTTAGTTTTTAAACATATTGCCTCCGATGAAGAATTAGAAAATCTCAAAAAAAGTTGGAAAGAATTAGATGAAAGTAGCCAACATCATAATATTTGTTCGTCATATGAGTGGGTTTATAATTGGTGGACTGTTTTTAAAAATATTGAAAACAATAAAATTGGATACAAAAAGGAACTTATTATTGTTTGTGCTTATTATGATAACAAACTAGTTCTTGTATGTCCTTTAATGAAATTACGAAGAAAAAAAATTGGACTAAGCATTAGCTTTGTCGAATTTGTGGGGCAACAATGGAGTGGGATTTATTATGATATTGTGGCCGATGTGCAATTTAAAATTAAGTTAAATGAAATTCAAGAATATCTTAATAAAAATTTAAAATTTGATATTCTTTATTTAAGGTATATTCCTGAAGAATCTTCTCATTTTAAAAATGAAAATTTATTTCTCTTTGCAAAATGCCCAGAAGTTAAAATAAAAGAGTTTGAATCATTTGACTTTTATTCTAAATCGAATTATTCAAAAGGACATAAACAGAATCTAAGAACAGGTAGGAATCGTGCCATTAATAATAAGGATACATTAGAAGAAGTTGTTGAACCTATGACAGAAAATAATTTTAAATCTGTCATTTTATTATCTAAGTCAAAGTTAGTTGATTCAAAATCTTGGTTGTACGGTGACGAAAATAAGTTAGATTTCTACAAGAGAATCCATGATCAATTTGAATCAAATGTTATCATTGTTAAAATTAATGGTAAAGATGTTGCTTATAGAACAAATGTCATCTTTAACAAATTAAAATTATGTTTGGATGCATCATATGATCGAAATACACCTAAATATGAATTAGGAGCTCTTTCGGTGAATAAAAACATACAAGACAGTTTTAGTAAAGGATTAGTTGCACATTCTTTAGGTCCTGGTTTGGATCCTTATAAATTAAAATTTACGAAATCATTTAAAAACTTATATGCGATGATTTCTAGAGGAAATACGATTAAGTCATTTGTAATATCACCTATTTTTAAATACATAATAAAAAAATGAAAATATTGATGCTAGGTTTTTCTGATTATTTATCAAATTTGGTATCACATTTGGAAGATACAACTTTCTTAATTGAAAATGATGTTGATATAATGTTTGCTGAATCATCTGCTAAGAGAAAAATATTTAATTTTAAATCAATTAAGAGTTTAAAGAAACATACTGCTACTAAAATTATAGCAAAATTTATGCTCAGACTCAATTCAAATTCAATTAAAGAAAACCTAGATTCGTTATTTCATAAAGTAGATATTTCATTTGTTGAGAATTATTCAAATGTCAAAATATTAAAGTTTTCAGGTTTAGAAAATATAAAGAAATTAGACGAGTATGACTTTATGATAGTTGCTACTTTTGGACAGAAAATCCCTGCTAAAGTTTTTAATATGCCTAAAAGAAGAACTTTAAATATACACCCTTCATATCTTCCTGAACTTAGAGGTGGCTACCCTACTTATGTTGAGTCGTATAAATCGTCAAGTCATTCCGGTACTACAATTCATTATATGGAGGATAAATGGGACAATGGAGCTGTCATTATCCAAAAAAAATATGAAGTTGATAGTAATATGAATAATAATGATCGATTTTTACTGAGTTCAAAATATGCAGCTTTGTTTTTAAATGATTTACATAAGAATAAATACGCAATTAATCCTTTAAATCAAGTTTTAAAAAATGTATCTTATTGTCATAAAATAGTAAAGCCTAAATCAGAATTATATCTTTTAAAGAAGGGAGATAATATTCAGGGTATTGTTCGTGCAAATTATGCAAGACACCTTTTTCCATTCACTTACCTTTTTTATAACGCTAGTTTGTTTTCAATTATTGAAATAAGTCTAATATCAGATAAAAGAAGTATACCCATAAAATATATTGATAATAATATTATAAAAATATTTAGAGTTACAAGTAATTTTGTTTTGAATTTTTATGGTATATTTTACAATATTAAAAAATTTATTTACAAAGGAAAATTAAATGTAAATTAACGTTTATATATACTGTATAATGAAGATACTATTATTGGGTCCTAAGATGGGTGTCAATGAAAAATCAATTGGCGGAGTTATTGTTTTGTTTGATAGTTTCATAAAAGAATTGATCAATCAAGATGTTGATTTTGTTATAATTGACACTAATAAATCACACTATAAGAATAAAATAGTTTCTTATTTTTTGATAATTTTTCAAATTACATTTAACTTACCTAAGTGTTCTCATCTTTCACTTCATGGCACTGCTAAAGATTTTATTTTATTAGGTCCTTTTGCTATTCTGCTTGCAAAAATTTATGGTAAGAAAGTCTCTTTGAGAAAATTTGCTGGAAATTTTGATGATATATACAAAAACAGTGGCTTCATCAAACAAACACTGATACGTTTTGTGTTAAAAGGATCCGATCTTAATTTTTTTGAAACTAAATATTTGGTGCGGTTTTTCTCTCAGTTTAATAAAAACACGTATTGGTTTCCTAATGTAAGGAAAAAGAGTCTGATTAGCACGTCTACTCGTTTTTATAAGAAATTTATATACCTTGGTCACATTCAAGAGGAAAAAGGGGTTGAAGATTTATTTAGTGCAATTGAACATTTACCAAGTGATTATCAGGTTGATTTTTATGGTAATATAACTGAGGAAAAGTATAAAAAGGATATGTATTGGCAGAGTAATATTGTATCATATAAAGGTGTTTTAAGCCCATCTGAAGTGCAAAAAAAAATCAGTGAATACGATGTGCTTATTTTACCTAGTTATAGAGAGGGCTATCCAGGAGTTATAATAGAAGCCTTCTCTGTAGCTGTCCCCGTTATTGCTACAAACTTGCAAGGGATATCTGAAATTGTGAAGAATAATTATTCAGGGATTTTAGTTCCGGTTAAGGATGCACTAAAGCTAGCAGATTCAATTAAGTCTTTTAATAATGCCAACTATTCTGAATATTCTTTAGGGGCACAGCAAGCATTTTTAAATTTTGATGCTGAATTACAAACTGAAAGAATAATTAAATTGATTATCAATGAATCTGAATAAATTAAAAACGTATTATTACAGTTCTCCTGCATGGATACAATATATCATTTCATTGATTCCTTTTAAATTGAGAAATGGTAAAGAATATCGAGAATGGAAGAAGTTCCTTAAAGAATCTAATGTTTGTAGTGAGAGCTACCAATTGAGAAAACTGAAAGAGACTGTAAATTATGCTTATAATACAGTCCCGTTTTACAAGAATCTTTACGATGAAGTAGGAGTTGATATCTCAGAAATCAAGACTATTGAAGATTTTTTAAAATTACCAATTATTAATAAAGAAATGGTAAGGGATAATTTTGATATGTTTCTTTCTAACAATGAGGTTGAGAGTTTTTATGTCACAACAGGAGGAACTACTGGAAAACCCATGAAATTCTTTCAATCAAATAATGTTTGGAAGAAAGAACTAGCTTTTGTTAATAATCTATTTGGAAAATATGGCTATATAACCTCTAAGCTCAAAGCTTCATTTCGTGGCGGAGATTTTAATAAATTAAGTAAGAATATATATTGGAAATGGAATCCAATCAATAAAGAGATTCATTTTTCTCCCTTTCATATTAATTCTCAAGTAATTGATCGATATGTGATGAAACTTAATGAATTGAAACCTAAGTTTATTCATGCTTACCCCTCTGCAATATCAACTTTCATCCACAATGTTTTAGAAAAAAATTTAACTCTGAATTTCCATGTTAAAGCTGTTTTTTTAATATCGGAAAATTATTCTGAACAACAAATCTCGGAAATCAAAGAATTCTTTAAATGCGAAATCATGACTTTCTACGGTCATTCTGAACGCCTTATTTTTGCTCCAACAATTGATGATAAGTTAGAAATTTATCAGCCTAATCCTTATTATGGATATACAGAATTAATAAATAAAGATAATTATATAATTAATACGAATGATGTTTTAGGAGAATTAATAGGAACCAGTTTTGATAATTTGGCCATGCCTTTAATCAGATATAAGACTGGAGATTTTACATCATATCATAACTTCAATAATAAGCAATTTAATAAAATTGAAGGTAGATGGAAACAGGAGTTTCTAGACGGTCTAGATAATATACGTATTAGTCTAACAGCTTTGAATATACATTCAGCAGAATTTGATAAGGTCCTGAATTGTCAATTTTTTCAACAGAAAATAGGATATGCAATTCTTAGAGTCCTGCCGAATTCAGAATATTTAGAAGTAGATTCTGACAGAATTCTTGCGATTTTAAACAAACGTGCAGGCCATGCTATTAGCTTTAAAATAGAGTCCGTTGAGAGCTTGATTCTCACTGAAAGAGGTAAGGTTAAAAACATTATTAAGGGGTTTTGATGAGGGAAATTAGATTATTACTTAATACAAATAAATCATTTAATTCAACGAAAATAAATGGATTTAAATAAAATAAAACTATTAATTAATACCGTAAAATATCTTAAGCCTATACAAGTTAAGTATAGAATATTTTATTTTTTTCGTAATCGGTTTTTTAAAAAAAAATACGTAAAAAAGTTAAGAATAGAAGTTAATCCTTTAGTTTGGGAGAATACTATTTCAAGGAATTATAGTTTTCTAGGGAAGCAAAAATTTGAATTCCTCAATATTCCGCATCAATTTGAAAACGAGATAGATTGGAATTGTAATATCTACGGGAAATTGTGGACGTATAACTTGAATTATTTTGATTTTCTAAATCAAGAGAATATACAGAAAGAAGAAGGTGTTCTTCTAATAAATAATTATATAGAGAATGCGAATTTGTCAAAAGATGGGTTAGAACCTTACCCTACTTCTCTAAGATGTATTAATTGGATTAAGTTTTTATCAGAAAACAAAATTAATGATTATGAGATCAATCAATATATCTATAATCAATATCATAATTTACTTCATAATTTAGAATATCATTTACTAGCAAATCATTTGTTAGAAAATGGGTTTTCTTTATTATTTGGAGCCTATTTTTTTCAAGATAAAAATCTACTTCAAAAGTCAAAAGAAATCATTTCAAAAGAGTTAAAAGATCAGATATTAGACGATGGAGGACATTTTGAACTTTCACCAATGTATCACCAAATAATACTTTTTGGAGTTTTAGATTGTATTAAATTAATGAAATTAAATGATTGGAAAGATGATAATCTATTAAAATTATTGAAGTATACTGCGTCAAAAATGATGTCTTGGTTAAAAGAAGTTACATTTGATAATGGTAATATTCCAATGGTAAATGATAGTTCTTTTGACATTTCATGTTCAACTAAAGAATTATTAAACTATGGTGAAGAATTAGATCTCAGCAAAACAAAAATTCAATTGTCGGACTCTGGTTATAGAATGATTAAAAACAAGAATTTCGAACTTTTTATAGATATAGGTCAAGTTGGAGCTTCATATCAACCAGGTCATGTTCATTCTGATACATTTAATTTCATTTTAAACATAAATAACCAACCGATAATTGTTGATACTGGAACCTCAACTTATGAAAAAAACCAATTAAGACAGAAAGAAAGAAGTACATCATCTCACAATACGGTTCAAGTAGGGGATTTTGAACAAACAGAAGTTTGGGGGGGGTTTAGGGTTGCGAAAAGAGCAAAAATTGTTTTTTTGAATGAATCGGACGGCATTGAGGCAACGCATGATGGTTATAAAAACAAAGGAATTCTACATACTAGGAATTTTAGTTATGATAAGAGACAAATTATTATTAACGATAAAATATCAAAATCTACTAATAATAATTCAACAGCCTATTTTCATCTGCATGACAGTATTACTAAACCAATTATAGATGGCAGTAAGGTTAAATTATCGGATAATCAAATAGTTTTAGATTTTAGTGGCCAAACTAATATAAAAATTGAAACTTATAACCTTGCGAAGGGTTTCAATATCACTAAAAAGGCATATAAAATTTTAATTAAATTTGATCAAAATTTACAAACAAATATTTATTTATGAAAAAAATACTTTTCTTATCATATTATTTTCATCCGGATTTAAGTGCTGGATCCTTTAGAAGTACGAGTTTAATCAATGAGCTTTCCAGTCAAATGAATCTACTAGACGAAGATTGCTGTATTGATGTGATTACGACTAAGCCGAACAGATATAAAGAATATGTTATAGATGCAGAAAAGAACGAAAATTTCTCAAATAATATTTCAATTTACAGGAAAGATGTATCAAAGTATAATTCTTCTTTTGTTGGACAAGCAAGAGCATTTTTCAACTATTCAAGATTTGTTTTAACTACAATTAAAAGTCAAAAATATGTAGTAGTATATGCTACAAGCGGCCGGTTATTTACAGCGTTTCTGGCTTCTTATGTAGCTAAAAAAGTGCTTTGTGATAATCTTTTTCTAGATATAAGAGATATTTTTAAAGAAACAATAACAGATGTATTTGAGAAAAAAAAAATATTAATCTTCTTTTTAAATATATTATTACCAATAATAGAAAAACTTACATTTAATTCTGCCAAAGCAATAAATTTAGTTTCTCCTGCTTTTTACGATTATTTTTTGAAAAATAAATTAGCTCAAAATTCAAAATTTTATTTTTACACAAACGGTATAGATGATATTTTTTTAAATACTATTTCTAAAAAGACACCTTGCAAGCTAGGTGATAAAGTAAAAGTAATTTATGCCGGTAACATTGGTGCGTCACAATGTTTAGAAAAAACTTTACCAAAGGCTGCGAAAAGACTTGAAAAGACTCATGATTTTTATATTATAGGAGACGGAGCAAATAAAGAAAACTTAATTGAAGAAATTAAAAAAACAGGAAATATAAATATTTTTCTAAATAAGCCAGTTGATAGAAATAAACTAATTAGTTTATATGAGGATTCTGACGTGTTATTCCTTCAAGTAGATGATAAAGAGGCTTTTAGAAGAGTTATTCCTTCAAAATTATTTGAGTATGCATGTTTCAATAAGCCTATCGTTTCAGTAATCGATGGGTTTGGTAAAGAGTTTATAAATGAAAATATTGAAGGTTGTTATGCGGTAAAACCTAATGATATAGATAGTTTAGTAAAATGTTTAAATTCAATTAATTTTGATTTTCAGATAAACAGATCTGAATTTATCAAAAAATATTCTAGAAAGAATATTAATCAAATATTTGCTAGCTCAATTTTAAAATACATCAAATAAAAAACTTCAATTGATAAACTTAATATTATATTTTAATTCATGAAAATATTCATAATAACACAAGAAGATAGTTTTGTTATCCCGCGAAATGTACAATTATTACATGAAACTAGTTCTATAGAAATAGTTGGAGCGTGTATTGTTAATTCAAATAATTCTCTTTCAGAAAAAAAAGGTTTATTCATAAGGAATTTTGGAATATTACAGGTGTCTAAAATGGCATTTCTTATTTTAA
>MDTF01011283.1_pt1 | contig 13272 bp, 12 predicted proteins | sample 811191 | NCBI WGS metagenome assembly MDTF01 (sample SAMN05326649, study PRJNA326480) | marine metagenome | isolation source: seawater | place: Southern Ocean | collected 2011
CTTTTTCAATATCATATTTAATTTTCTTTATCTTTTTTTATAAATCAGAATATATAGATATTTTTTATCTTGGAAATGAACTTAACTTTAAAATAGAACAGTTTAATTTATCAAATATTTCATACTCACTATTATTGTCGATGTTACTTGCTATCATTTATACATTTTATAAATATGGAGTCAAAAGTAATTCTATTTATAAAAAACAGTCTAATCTAACAATCGGAATTGGAGGCGATAGTGCTGTTGGGAAGTCCTCTTTATTAGATAAAATTTCTTCAGTTTTAGGAGATAATTTATTAATTATTGAAGGAGATGGTGAGCATAAATGGGAAAGAGGTAATGAGAATTGGAATAAGTATACACATTTAGACCCTAAAGCTAATTTTATACACAAACAAGCGGAGGTTATACAAGGTTTGAAATACAATAAACAAATTTACAGAAGTGACTATGATCATTCTTCAGGTCAGTTTACAACACCTTCCATTGTGCATCCAAAAAAATTCATTGTAATTGCAGGTCTTCACCCTTTTTATTTACCTAAGCAAAGAAAACATATTGACTTGAAAATTTTCATGAATACAACTGATGAATTAAGAAAACATTGGAAAATCATTAGAGATGTCAAAAAAAGAGGTTATACGGCCGATAAAGTTATTGAACAAATAGAATCAAGGTATGATGATGGAAATAAGTTTATTCATCCTCAAAAGGAGTTTGCAGATTTGATTATTGAATATTACCCTATTACTGATTTTAAAATTGGAAATCAAGATATTGATTTCCAATTAGGCTTAAAAATAATTATTGACGCGAATATTCAATTAGATGAAATAATTAATAGTCTTAAAATTGATTTCACATGGGATTATAATGAAGATTTAAAATCACAATATTTAGATTTGCGTGAAGAACCCGTTGTTAACTTTAAATTATTAGGAGAAAAATATATTTCAAATATTTATGATATTATATCACCAAATGCTAAATGGTCAAAAGGATATTTTGGATTTTTACAGTTTGTAACCTTAATTATGATTAGCGATAAACTTAAAGAAGTATAATTATGAAAAATAAAGGAGTCTTACTAGACTTAGACAATACACTTTATGATTACTCTAATTCTCATAAGGCAGGTTTAAAAAGTATTCTTGACTATTGTGAAAATAATTTTGATATATCAAAATCAGAAGCTTTAAGCGCTTTTAATTATGGAAGGCAAAAAGTTCACATTGAATTAATTGAAACAGCTTCTTCTCATAATAGATTATTATATATACAAAAGATGCTTGAGAGTATTAATGTATCTCCTTTTAAACATTCTTTGAATCTATATAACTTATATTGGGATCACTTTATTAATGAAATGGTATTATTTGATGGAGTAATTAATTTTTTAGAAAAATATAATCAAAAAATTTGTATCGTTAGTGATTTAACAGCACATATCCAATATAGAAAAATCAAGAAATTAAATATTGGAAAATATATAAACTGCATTGTCACAAGTGAAGAGGCAGGAAAAGAAAAACCCCATGCTTATCCTTTTATGCTAGCACTTCAAAAGTTAAAATTAACAAATAAAGAAGTCTTTATGGTAGGAGATAGTTTTGCAAAGGATATTGTAGGAGCTCTAAACATGGAAATTAAATCTTATTGGATTAATAGTAATCAAATCACCCACGATTATGACCCTAATTTAGTTACAGAGATAGCATTATTTAATGAAATATTGAAATATACATGAAAGAGATAATTGAATTAATTGAAATATCAAAGTATGCTGGTGAAAGGTTAGATTTAGTGCAAGCTGGTGGAGGTAATAGTTCTGTTAAACTAGATAATGGACAAATGCTTATAAAAGCTTCAGGTTTTGCATTAAGTGAATTAACTGTCAAAACCGGTTATTCTGTGGTGATTACTAATAAGGTTGCAGAGATTATTAAAAATATTGAAGTTATTACTGCAACTTCAAAAAGAAAAAGAGAGGAATTAACATCTAAATTAATTAAAAAATCAACTATTGACACAAATAATCGTCCATCGATAGAAACATTACTTCATTCTGTTTTATTAAAATATACTCTACATACTCATCCAATTGCATTAAATATTATATTATCACAAAAAAAATGGAAGGATATTTTAAACTTAATATTTAAGGATAACCAAATTGCATTAATAGGCTACCATACGCCTGGTATTGATTTAGCTATAGAACTAAATAAGGAAATAAATAGAAACAAAAAAATACCAAAAATTTTATTTCTTCAAAATCATGGTTTGATTGTTACTTCAGATAAAATTAAGGAAATTGAGTATCTAACAGAATATGTTTTGAATTTAGTCGAGGCTTACTTAAATATTGATTTTTCAAAATTTAAATTAACCACCCAAATAACCAATTTGTTAAAGCGTGTAGAAAATAGTAATAATATTTCTTATTTAAGTAACGATATTTTTTTAAATGATTTAATTAAATCTAATAAAAAATTATTTTTTGAAAAGCCTTTTTGTCCCGATTCATTTGTGTTTTGTGGTATTTGTGCTTTAGAGATTAATGATTTTTTAGATTTAAGCTTAATTAACTTTTATCAAGAAAAATATTTATCATTACCAAAAATCGTTATTTATAATAATAATATTTTTATTATTTCTGAAAGTGTTAAAAAAGCAAAAGAAATTGAGGATGTACTTAAGTTTCACTTAATGATTTTATCTCATAATAATTCAAATATAAATTTCTTATCGCAGGACGAGTTAAACTACTTAGGTAATTGGGAGGCCGAAAAATTTAGACAAAAACTTTAAAAATATTATTAATGCATATAGTTATTCCCATGTCCGGGATGGGCAACAGATTTATAAAAGCTGGTTATAAAGACCCTAAACCTCTTATCATTATAGATGGTAAGCCAATTATTGAACATGTTTGTGATTTATTTCCTGGGGAAGATAAATTTACTTTTATATGTAATTCAAAACATTTAAAAGAAACTAACATGCGTGAAGTTTTGAAAAAAATAAAACCAAATGCAAACATTGTTGAAATACCTAATCATAAAAAAGGGCCTGTATATGCAGTTTCTTTTATTTATGACTTAATAGAAGACGATGAAGAAATTATAGTTAATTATTGTGATTTTGGCACATATTGGAGTTATGAAGATTTTTTAACACATACTAGAAATAGAAATGCTGATGGCGCTATTCCATCTTACAAAGGCTTTCACCCTCATATGTTAGGCAGCACAAATTATGCTTTTATGCGTGATGATAAGCAATGGATGTTAGAAATTAAGGAAAAAGCACCTTTTACCGACAATAGAACACAAGAATATGCATCTAATGGGACTTATTATTTCAAAAAAGGATCATATGTCAAAAAATATTTTGATAAATTAATGACAAGAAATATAAATCTTAATGGAGAGTATTATGTTTCACTTATTTTCAATTTATTAATCAAAGATGGATTAAATGTGTCAATTTATGAAATTCAGCATATGCTTCAATGGGGAACTCCACAAGACGTAGAAGAGTATAATACTTGGTCAAAATATTTTAAAAACATTATAAATGAAGAACACAAAATAAAGGCTCATAATAATAGTATTACTCTTATTCCTTTAGCAGGAAGAGGAAGTAGGTTTGCAAAAGTTGGATATAATAAACCAAAACCCCTGATAGATGTTAGCGGAAAGCCTATGATTGTTCAAGCTGCTAATTCACTTCCAAATAGTCAAAATCATATATTTGTTACTCTTAAAGAGCATCTAGAAAATTTCCCCCTTGAAAATACTTTAAAAAATGAGTATCCGGACACAACTATAGTCCCCATAAACAAAGTTACTGAGGGACAAGCAATAACTTGTAGCTTGGGGTTAAAAGATGTTAGTAAAAAGGCATCTCTTTTGGTTGCTGCCACGGATAACGGAATGATATATAATCATCTTAAGTATCAAGAGCTTATTAAAGATAAAAATGTTGATGCCATTATTTTTACATTTCGTCATCACATTAGCAGTAAAAACAACCCAGAAATGTATGGTTGGGTCAAAACCGATTATAAAGAAAATGCAATAGGAGTGAGTGTTAAAGTTCCAATATCAGAAACTCCATATGAGGATCACGCCATAGTAGGAACTTTTTGGTTTAGAAAGGTAGAACTATTTGAGAAGTCTCTTCAGAACTTAATTGATAAAAACATAAGGGTAAATGGAGAATATTATGTAGATAGTCTTCTAAGTGAGCTTATTGAGCTTGGATATAAAGTCAAGGTGTTAGAGGTAGACGACTATATTTGCTGGGGAACACCAAATGATTACGAAACTTTTGTTTATTGGCAAAGTTTCTTCCACAAGTGTAGTTTTCACCCATATTCATTAGAAAAAGATATAACAGTTGATAAATCTAAAATTGAAGAGATAGATGCTAAATACAGGAAATACAAGCAAGAATTCTGATGAGAAAAAAAATAAAAAAGAATTAATAAGATTTTTGATTGCAGGATTTAGTGCAGTAGGTATGGACCTGATCTCTTATAATATCTTATTAAATTTACTTAACTATAACATAGCTAAAGGATTAGCTTTTTTTCTTGGGACAGCTATTGCTTACTTTGTTAATAAATATTGGACATTTGAAAAAAATGAAAAAAGTTATAGAGAAATACTGAAGTTTGGATTACTTTATTCAGCTACTTTAATTATAAATATAATAACAAACCATTACGTGCTAATCGCCTCAGAATTTGTTTTTTTAGCATTTTTAATAGCTACTGGAATAAGTGCAGTTATTAATTTTTTAGGACAAAAGTTTTGGGTTTTTAAATAAAAAAAATGAAGTTATCAATAATAGTTCCATGTTATAATGAATCACAAAATATACCACTAATTTTAGAAAAGTTTGCTAGCGTCATAAAAAAAGATGATGTTGAAGTAATACTTGTGAATAATGGATCGAAAGATAATTCAAAAGAAGTTCTTAATGAATTAATTCCAAAGTATACTTTTGCTAGAGTTGTTTGCTTAGAGGAAAATCAGGGCTATGGATATGGTATTATTTCTGGACTTAAACAAGCAAAAGGGGAGTTCTTAGGATATACACATGCAGATATGCAAACAGATCCCAAAGATCCATTAAAAGCATTAGAAATTATTGAAAAACAAATTGATCCGATAAATTGTTACATTAAGGGAGATAGAAAAGGTAGACCTTTTTTTGATCAGTTATTTACAATAGGTATGAGTGTTTTTGAGACTATCTTCTTAGGAACTAAACTTTGGGATATCAATGCTCAACCAAATGTTTTTCATAGAACTTTTTTTGAGACTGTTGTAAAAAGCTGTCCAAAAGATTTTTCACTTGATTTATTTCTTCTTTACATGGCTAAGAAAAATAAACTTAATGTTATAAGGTTTGATGTAATCTTTCCAGAAAGAATTCATGGTGAATCTAGCTGGAATGATGGATTAGTATCAAAATGGAAATTTATTAAACGCACCATTGGCTTTAGTCTTAAACTTAAAAAAGAACTTTAATGGAGTTTATTGCACACAGAATAAATACAATAACAGAATTAAATCAAACTCCTAATGAACATGGAGTCGAAATTGATTTAAGAGATTATGGAGAAAGATTAGTGTTACAACATGACCCTTTTACTGATGGCGAAGATTTTGAAGACTATCTTCAGCACTACAAACATGGGACTATGATTCTAAATATTAAAAGCGAAAGAATTGAACACAGAGTTTTAGTTATGTTAAAAAAATATAATATTAAAAAATATTTTTTCCTTGATTCATCATTTCCAATGATACAATTATTATCAAATGCCGGAGAAAAAAACATTGCATTGAGGTTATCAGAGTTTGAGGGTTTGGATACCATAAAAAACATGATTGGTAAGGTCAAATGGATATGGATAGATTGTTTTACAAAGTTCCCAGTAAATGATACAATATTAATTTATTTAAAGAAAAATGGATTTAAAACCTGTGTAGTATCCCCTGAACTACAGGGGCATAAAGAGGTTATTTATCATCAGATATTAGATGATATTAAACTTTCATCATTTGATGCTATTTGCACTAAAAATATTAAATTATTGCAAAACAATAAATTAAAGTAAGCTGTTATGGAGTATATATTTATTGGTGTTAATTACAATAGTTCATATTTAATTGAGCCGTGGGTTGAAAGTATTAAATCTAAAGCACCCAATTACCAGATAATAATTGTTGATAATTTTTCAAACAATAATGAAAGAAATAAAATAAAGGACTTGTCAGAAAAATTATCTTTTAAGTTAATAGAATCTGAAAATACAGGTTACAGTAAAGCTATGAATCAAGCATTAATTTTATATAAGAACAGGATAAAAAACGCAGTGATTTTTTGTGGTAATTTAGATGTAATATTTTCAAATATACCAAAGAATTTAAAGGATGGAAATTTTGTATACATACCAATAGTAAAAGAATTAAAAAGGAAAAACCGTAACCCATTTTTAACAAACCTTCAAAAAAAAGTTATACCAATTTATTCTTTATCAGCAAAAAGAAAATCTATTGCTTTATATTATTTAGCAATTATTGTAAATAAGTTTATAGGTTTTATTCCATCTAAAATTTGGGCTATACATGGATCTTTATTTTGTTTTAACTCTTCACTAATTAATGATACAGATGACTTGCCATTTAATAATGATAGTTTCTTGTATGGAGAAGAAATAGAATTTGCATCTTATATAGAATCTAAAAACTTCATACTTGTAAAATCAAAAATCACAATCAATCATTTGGCCAACGCTACAACTTCTCTAATAATTAAAAATCAACAGCAATTCATAAATTTATGGGCACCATCATTTATTAATTATATTAAAAGATGGAATATATAGTTTTTACACCATAAATATAAAAATCACAAACATTGTAGATTAAACATGATATTATTAATTTCTATTTTTATTTCAATTTCTTTATTGACAGAGACAATAGGTGTCTATTTTAGACTCCTAGGTTCGATTAACAATAAACCTACAACAGGATATTCTATTCATGTCAGAGTAGCAACACTTGGTAGGTTTTTTACTTTTTTAAGTGCACCGTCACTTGGTTATATTGTGGATTCAGGAAGTTCATCAAAAGATATTGCTTTAATAGGTTCAATTACGTTTTTTCTTGTTTTCTTTTTTGGATTACTTTTTAGCAGAGCCATTTCACTAATTAACTTCGGATATTCTAAATTCACCAGCAGTGATGATTTTATAAGGATTTCTAAAAGGGATATTCAAAATAAATCAAAATCAAAAAACATTAAATTTCTCATAATCGTAGCAGCATCATTTCTGACTACTGCTATTGGTATTATTTTAGTAAATTATTTAGCTACAATTTTTACAGAATTTAGAGCAACAATTGTTCAAACGACAGCTTTAATAACTGCATTTGGTACTCTTATTCATGTTTTTATAGTGGATCCAAAATTAGCTAAAGCAGGTGATGATGACACTAATTTATTATCATGCTTAGTTCAAGACTTTGTATTAGCTAGAGTTTATATTTCACTAGTACTATCTCTAATGTTTTTATGCATTTACATTTCTTAATAATAATTTATAAATAATGCAATTTTGATTGAAATAGATTTTCTAAAAAAAATATTATACGAGAATATAAATAAAATTCTTCTATTTATGTTTTTCATTGTGCTCGTATTTATAGGAGCAAAATCGCCAATATGGGGATACGACGAATATGTGAGTGTTATTTCTCACTTAGAATTGGAAGATCAAAGGGTTTTAAATATCTATTATGAATATTTTCCTTCGTTAATTCCACGATATATTTCAGATATTATTTTAACTATATTTATAATTCCAATTAGGTGGACATACGCAATAGGTATAAGTCCAATTTACTCTATATCAAGAGTATTTGATATAGAATGGACATATTTGAGGCTGATATTTCTTGCTTTTCACAGTTTTTTTTCACTTATTGGGTTAAAATTAATTTATAAAGTTTTTCACAACAATTTTGAGAGTAAATTTTTATTACTAATATTCACAACTTTACTTTTTTTTTCCTTCCCTTTTTTATATTGGACATCAACTCTTTCTTCTTATTCCTATCATTTATTTTGCTTTGGAATGATTTTGTTCAACGAAACGACTGACACTAGCGTGGGGCAAAATTTTTTATGTAAGAAGTCTTTTAGGAGGTCTATAATACAACTTTTTAATTATCAATATATACCCATTGTTTTCATCTCCGGTTTATATAATCTTTTTAAGTACAAAAAAACTTTTTTTACAACAAAAAAATATAAGGAATGGATTCTTCCAGGGATAATTTCCATTATAACTTTATTCTTTTTGATTTTAAGATCAATATTAACTAATAAACATTCTAATCCTACAGATTCCGCATTTGCGAACAAAGATAAATTTGATATCTGGTCAAATACCTCAGGATTTTTTGATTTTGTAGAATTTTTCATGTCTCGTATTTATGATATTACTTCATATTTTTTTCAAATAGAAAATTATCATATGTTATTGTCAGATAGGTTTAGTGCTTTAAATCTTTTTTGGGTTATTGTATCGTTATTAATTTTTGCTGTATTTTTTATCTTTTCATTGAGAGTAAAATCTAAAGTGGTAAACTTTCTATTATTAATTATCACAACTAATATTATTTTTTATTTTTTGGGGATATACCCATTTACCCCCTCCAGACACTCATTAATCTCATTTTTACCATTTATTTCATTAGTATCTATCTTAATATATTTATTGTTGAAAAACATTAAAATTAAATTAATTTATACAACTATAGCTTTAATTCCATTTGTACTTAGTTTATATAATCTTAACAAGTCATATAACATCGAAAGTTCTCCACTACAAAAAGAGTTCTTATTATCTACACTTTCAAGCTATAGTGTTGATAGGTTAGTTTTAGTTCCCTGTGATCAAGAGCCTCTTTTTTTTATGAGAGATATTAATAAATATAAACCTTTGTATAAATGTGGCCCTAAAGTTATTGAATTTTTAGATAAAGGATTTTACAGATTTGGTGTCTATTCAAAAAATAAAGTCAGTTATGACTCAGTAGTTAATTCTATAAAACCTTTTCTGAAAAATAATAATGTAAATTTTATTTTTGTCAATCAAGTTGTGCAAAAACCAATTATAGAAAACAATAATTCAGGAAATGTTATTCATACGATTACTATAGTTGATGTCAAAATGTAGTTCAAATGTCTAAAATCATAAAATTAGTATTTTTTTTTATTTTCATTTTACCATTTACTATTATAGTAAGTGAAAAATATTTTTTTTCATATTTAACAGTAATGTCATTGTTCTTAGCATTTTATTTTGCAGATTTAATTTTAAGTTCAAAAAGATTAAAACCTATTGATTATGGAGATTTCATGAACTCTAGTTATCTATCTTTATTTTTAGTTTTTATCTCTTACATTATTTTTAAATCTAATTTAGTTTTTGATGTTTTTCATCATTTATTATTAGGTGATTTAATTGATTGGTCGCTTAAGAACGCTATATCAAGATATAATGGAGAAGTTGAAACTCCAGGTATATTTTATAATCTAGGGACAACTTGCATGTTTATTTATGCAATATTATTAGGTTCGATTAAAAAAAATAAAAAGTCATTACTTCCTTATATTGGTATGTTGTTTATTTTTTTTATTGAATCAAGTACTTTAGGAAGAGCTGGTACAGTAGTTTCAATAGTAGCTTTTTTTTCAGAATTATTAATACGAAGAAATTACTTTTTTCAAATTATCCCATTCTCTAAAATTTTAAAGATTTCTTTAATACCTTTAGTTTTATTATCAGTTGTTTTTTTTTACAGTGCAATTAATCGTTTGGACGCTAATGATGACATATATGAAATTATGCAACTTAAATTAGGTGAATACTTTATTGGTCCATATCAAGCATTTTTAATTTGGCATACAGATTTATACTACCAAACTGATAATAATACCCCACCACTTTATAATTTATTCACTTCGTTTTATAGATTAATTGGGTTTAATGTAGAGCGGGGAATGTATGATTTAGTTAATACAGATTATGGGAAAACTAATATATTTACGATTATACGTGCCTTATATTCAGATTTAGGTTACTTTATTTCATTTTTTTCATTTTTTATTACAGGTTTAGTTTTTAAGTTTTTTACATATAAAAGAATGAATTATATTCAATATTTTTTTATTAGAATAGTTCTTTATATAATTCTCCTAGTTATTTATTCACCATTTTATATTTCAACATTTTTACTTGCGACAATAATTAGTTATATATTATTATTATTTATGACAAATAATAGAAAAGGTTCAAACCTCTTAAAAAAACAAATTAACATTTCAAAGAATATATGATAGATATAAATTACTTAAACGGATTCAAAACTGAGAATAAAAATATAATTTCTTTAAAAAACCCAAGCTTTTTGTATGGGATAAACTGTTTTGAAGGCATAAGAGGATATTATCTCAAAAAAGAGGATAGAATACATATTGTTGATTTCTCAGAACATATTGATAGATTAATTAGGTCAATTAATTTGTTGGAGTTTAACATTACCATTGATAAATCTCAATTAATGAATGAAATTCACAAAATAATCATTGATCAACAAATTAAAGAAAATATTTATTTAAGATTAACTTATTTTTTAGATGGAGAGGTTTCATGGAGACAAAAAGAGAAGATAAGTTATACGTTAAACATCAGAAGCATTGATAGTTATATTGAAAACCCTTGGCCAGTTACTCTTGGAATAAGTAAATATATTAGAATATCAAAAGATTCTTTACCCCCATTCGTTAAAGCTGGTGCAAATTATTTAAATTCAAGATATGCATTATTAGAATCAGAAAAAAGAGGTTTTCAAGGAACACTTATGTTAAACAACAAGGGTTTTGTTTCTGAATCTTCCGGTTCATGTGTTTTTTTCATTAAAGGTAACGAGCTTTTCACTCCTTCAGAAGATTCAGATATTTTAATTGGTATAACTAGAAATTCGATTATAGAAATTGCTAAAAAAGGAAATATCAAAGTTCATGAAGAAAAGATAAAACCAGGAGATATTTCAGATTTTGATTTTGGGTTTTTAGCTGGAACTATGATAGAAATTAAACCAATTACTTGTGTAGAGGATCATTTCTTTAATGAGAAAAATGAGACTTTTAATTATATTGTGAATGAATACATAAAATATATAAAATTAAATGAATAGCAAATCAATTTGGTTAGTAAATATTGGTGAACCTTTACCTACAGAAGGTAATAAACCACATCGAATGAGTAATTGGAAATTGTTATTAGAAGATGACGGTCACAATGTAAAGTATATTACTACAAATTTCGAGCACCAGAGGAAAAATTGGATTAATGTTGACTTGAATGGATATGTAGCCTTAAATAGTTTTTTTTCTTACAAAAATAATATTAGTATTGGTCGCTTATTAAACCATTTCTGTATATCTCTTAGTTTTGTTTTTTATCTAATAAAAAACAAAGAAAAACCAAGTCTCATTATAGTTTCATATCCTACAATACTATTATCATTTGTAGCTGTTCTTTATGGGTGTCTTACTAAAGTAAAAATTTTTGTTGATGTTAGAGATAAATGGCCTGATATTTTTGAAATTAATTATTTAGTTTCTCCTTTTTTAATTTTCCACAAACTTATAAAATTTTTTATATTCAAATATTCTAGTTTTACATTGGCAGTTTCTCCAAAATATTTAAGTTGGGCTACAAAAAAAACAAAAAATGTTGATTTCATACCACTTTCTAAACCTTACATTAAACCATTAGTCAGAGTATTAGATATGAGTAAAGAAGTTAACTTTATTTTTTCAGGAAGTCTAGGCGATACATATAATCTTGATTTGATATTTAAGTTTTCAGAAAGTTTTACCAATAAAAAAATAAAACATAAGGTTTATGTTTGTGGGGATGGACCTAAAATGACATCCTTACAAGTAATGAAAAAAAATAATCCGAACGTTATTCTCTTAGGTTGGCTAAATAACATAGATTTACAGGCTCAATTGGATAAAGCACATTTTGGATTAATGTTTTATAATCAGAATTCACCCCAAGGTTGGCCCAATAAATTAATAGAATATATGTCAAATGGTCTTCCAATTATTAATACTCTAAATGGAGAGTCTTCAGATTTAATTGAGTCTCTAGAATTAGGATTTAATATTAATGATTTATCCATTACTCAAACTTCAGATTTGATAATTGAAATTATTGAATCACCAGAAAAATATAAAAGGATTTCTAATAATAACTATTCACTATTCCTAAAAGATTTTACAGAAGAGAAAGCTTACACTAAATTAAAAACAATAATAAATAATTATGTCTAAATATCAAAAGTTTAATAGCGCACTAGAATCTTTTTCTTGTGAGGCCGCCTATGTTCTTAATAAAGAAATGTTTAATGAAGAATATTTTAAAGTCTTAAAAGCATTTAGAGCTAAGTATTCTAAAACGAATATAGCTTATTCTTTTAAGACGAACTATATTCCTGATTTAGTAAATGAAGTTAGGAAGAATCAAGGATATGCCGAAGTTGTATCTTCGATGGAGTTAAAATTAGCTCAAAAAATGGGTTTTAAAAACAGCAATATTTTTTTTAATGGTCCTTTTAAACACAGAGAGTTTACCAAGAATTTTCTTTTAAATGGAGGTACTGTTAACGTTGATTCTCTTTCGGAGTTTAATTTTATAAAGCACTTTGCAGAATCAGAGAAAGTCAAAGTCAATATTGGAATAAGATTAAATTTTAATTCTGAACAGTATACCTCTAGATTCGGAGTTGATATAGATTCTAGTGATATAGACTCTATTCTACAACATTCGAAAGAAAGTAAATTTATTTCGATAATTAGTATTCACTGTCATTATGCACCAAGAGGTATTGATAAATGGGAGTTTTGTACTAAAAAAATGATTTTATTTTTAAAAAATAAATTTTCAAAATATAGTGACAAACTTAGTTATATTAGTTTGGGGGGTGGAATGTTTAGTGATATGAGTCCAAAATTAAAATCTCAATTGCCTTTCATAATTCCAACTTTTGATGAATATGCTAATGTTTCATCAAAATTAATTAATGATTTTTTTATTAAAGAAAAGATTTTCAAAGAACAACCTGAATTATTAATTGAGCCAGGTACAGCTTTAGCATCAAAGGC
>MDTF01002513.1_pt1 | contig 13264 bp, 11 predicted proteins | sample 811191 | NCBI WGS metagenome assembly MDTF01 (sample SAMN05326649, study PRJNA326480) | marine metagenome | isolation source: seawater | place: Southern Ocean | collected 2011
AAAAACCGGTGTGCTCTTACCACACCTTTTCACCCTTGCCTTGATAAGGCGGTTTATTTTCTGTGGCACTGTCCCTGAGGTTACCCTCGCCAGCCATTAACTGGCACTGTGTCTTTATGGAGCCCGGACTTTCCTCTACTAACAAAAGTTAGTAGCGACAAGCCAACTATCTAGCGATAAAGTTTTATTATGTTTACATGGTTAAAATCAAGCTAATTTTTTAATGAATTAGCTAAATAATGACTAATTTGCACACATTCTTGATCTATTAACCCATTCACTTTAGCCTGCCTAAATCTTCTTTGAAAAGCCTTCACGACCTTTGAATCGTTTCTTAGTGGTTTTTTTATATCAAAATATCGATAACCAATTTTATGTAAATTTGTAAAAAATAATTTTCGCCAATTAACTCTATTAAAGTTGTGATTTTTTAAATTGTTAGCATTGTACCAATAACCAATTTTTTTCTTTGACAAATATTTCCATGGAAATTTTTCACCTGGATCCATTTTTCTCAAAGGTGCAATATCTGAGTGACCAAGTATATTGGATTTTTTTATTTTATATTTTTTAATTAAAGTTTTGCAAAGTAATATTAATTTTAAAATTTGTTTTTTAGAAAAATTTTTATAAGAAATTTTATGACCTTTGTTTACAAGCTCAATACCTATAGATTGATTGTTTAGATTGGTAAAATTTTTCCATTTTGACTTTCCGGCGTGCCAAGCAATATTTTTTTCATCTACCATTTTTATGATTTTACCTTCTCTATTAATCAAATAGTGGCTGCTTACTTTGCTCTTTTTACTTGTCAATCTTTCAATAGCCACACGTTCTGATTGCATTCCTGTGTAATGAATAACTATAAATTTAATCTTTTTTTTGTTATGATTCGTAATAGAGAAATTTGGAGAGTTAATAATTACAATCTTCATGCGATATTTAGCTAAATATAACATAAATAAAATAAGAAATAGTGATGTTTTTTAGAATGGTAAAAAAATACAATTTGTGTATACAGACCTTAATGAATTTTAAAAAATCAATAATTCTAATTACTGCTTGCCTTTTTTTGCTGAGCTCGAATTTAAGCGCAAATACAGAAAAAGAGTGTTTTGAGAAAGCTAGCAGAGGAATTTTTAAATTTAACCAAGGTTTTGATAGGGCAATTTTAAGACCTGTTGCTGCTGGTTTCAACAAGCTACCTGAACCAATAAAAGAAGGTGCGGGAAATTTTACATCTAATGTTGGAACACTTTTGACTATTCCTAATCATATTTTACAAGGTCAGTGGAAATTAGCAGGAGAATCAAGTGCAAGCTTTTTAATTAATTCCACCATTGGCATACTTGGGTTTAGTAACCCTGCGGCTAAATTAGGTTTAAAAAATCAACAAGAAGATGTAGGTCAAACACTGGGAGCATATGGTTTTAGCGCAGGATGTTACTATGTTTTACCAATTTTAGGGCCAACAACAGTTAGAGATACTATAGGTATGGTTGCAGATACTTTTGTCGATCCTTTTGCGCATGTAACCATAAGAGAAAAAGAATTATTAGGCCTCTCAGGAAGTGACATTGATTATTTTTCAGTTAAAAGCGCTTCTGCTGTAGATTTTAGGGCAGATAATATGACAAATTTAGATAGTTTAGAAAAAAATTCTATAGATATGTACGCAGCTTTAAAAAGTATATATTTACAAGATAGATCAAAAAAAATTGGCAATACCTTTTCGTCTGAAGATTCTGATGATTGGGGAGACCTTAGCAAATAAAAAATAAAATTATGAAAAGATTAATAAACGCATTAGTTTTTGTGATGCTAACTTTAATTAACACAAATAGCTTTTCTTACAATTCTGATCCTAAAGCTTTCATAGACGAACTTTTGAATGATGCTATCACTACTCTAGGTAATAAAAATATTTCGATAGAAGACAAAAATAAAAAAATAGAGACTATTGCACTTCAAAATGTTGATATTGAAGCACTTGGTATGTACACGCTTGGAGAATTCAGAAAAAGTTTAGATCAAACAACTCTTGAAGAGTATAAAAATTTATTTGAAAAATATTTTTTAAAAAGCTTAACCTCAAGACTAACAGACTATTCTTCGCAAAAATTTGAAATTTTAGGATCGGAACAAAAAAGCGAAACTTATACAATAGTTAGTTCCAAAATAGCTGCAAATTCATCCGGACCAGAAATTAAAATTGATTGGCGTGTTTATACTAAGAATCCCGATAAACCTTTGATAAGAGATTTAATTGTTGAAGGATTAAGTTTAGCTAAAACTCAAAAAGAAGAATTTTCTTCAATATTAAATTCTAATAATAACGATATTAATATTTTATTTTCAAAATTAGAAGAGTTCATTAAAAAGTAATTGATTGGTGGGCCCGGTAGGACTCGAACCTACGACCAATACATTATGAGTGTACTGCTCTAACCAACTGAGCTACAGGCCCTAATTATCATCTTGTATAGCAGAATTTATTTTTCTAGGAAACTTTTAAGTTGTTTTGATCTACTGGGGTGTTTTAATTTTCTCAAAGCCTTAGCTTCTATTTGTCTTATTCTTTCTCTAGTTACTGAAAATTGTAAACCAACCTCTTCTAATGTGTGGTCTGTGTTCATGCCTATTCCAAAACGCATTCTTAAAACTCTTTCTTCTCTTGGGGTTAGTGATGCAAGAATTTTAGTAGTTGATTCACTTAAATTTGATTGAATTGCTGTGTCCAAAGGTTGGAGAGCATTTTTGTCTTCAATAAAATCTCCCAAACTACTGTCTTCTTCATCACCAACTGGTGTTTCTAACGACACTGGTTCCTTGGCTATTTTTAAAACCTTTCTAACTTTTTCCAAAGGCATGGCTAATTTTTTTGCTAGTTCTTCGGGGGTAGGTTCCCTACCAAATTCACTCATAATTTGTCTTTGTGTTCTTACAATTTTATTTATCGTCTCAATCATATGAACTGGAATTCTAATGGTTCTAGCTTGATCAGCAATTGATCTGGTAATAGCTTGCCTAATCCACCATGTTGCATATGTAGAAAATTTATATCCTCTTCGATACTCAAACTTATCTACTGCCTTCATCAAGCCAATATTTCCTTCTTGGATCAAATCTAAAAATTGTAAACCCCTATTTGTATATTTTTTAGCTATAGATATTACTAGTCTCAAATTAGCTTCCACCATTTCTTTTTTTGCTATACGAGATTCTCTTTCTCCTTTTTGAATCCTGCTAACTAATTTTTTAAACTCACCTACTGAAAGACCAATTTTCTCACTAAATTCAACTAGTCTTTCTCTAATTTCACTAAAATCATTTTTAAATTTTTTAAAGAAAGCCTTCCAGGTTGGGTTTTCAATTAAAAAAGACTCAAATTTAGGATTTATTTCATTACCAATATAATATTTTAAAAATTCATCTCTAGAGATCTTATTGTCCAAAGCTAATCTTAAAAGCACACCTTCTAAAGATACTATTTTCTTATTTTCTTTATAGTGAGCCTGAACTAATTCTTCCACCACGTGAGGAGCTAATTGTAGATTTTTAAAATTATCTACCAACGTAGCTTGAATTTTTTTAAAATTTTTGTTTTTAGAAATAGAGAGTTCCTTAGAAGCTAAAATACAATCTAATTTTTCTCTTTGGTACTTCTGAAGTTTTATATAATCTTTAGTTAGGTTGTCGATAATTTTTATAATCTTAGGTCTAATCTCTTCTTCCATCTTGGCCAAAGAAACATTGAATTCATCTTCTTCCTCAACAGCGGTTACTTTTTTAACTTCTTCTTTATTTGCTTTGCTTTTGGCTTCTGCTTTTATTTTCTTTTCTTCCTCATCTATAGCTCCAAAGTCTTCGTAGGTAGAGTCAATATCAATAATGTCTCTAACTAATAGTTCGTTGCTTTCAATTTTTTCTTTCCATTCATAAATTTTTTTAGCAATCAAAGGGCTTTGAGTTAGAGCGTTGATCATAACATCTTTACCTGCCTCAATTCTTTTTGCGATAGCAATTTCACCTTCACGAGAAAGAAGTTCAACTCCTCCCATCTCCCTTAAATACATTCTAATAGGGTCGTCACTCTTATCTGATTGTTTTTCTTCGCTGGCTACTTGAACATCTTTTTTTTTATTAGATTGATATTGAGATTTTTTTTCTACTAGAGTTACGCTGTAATCAGCAATTATTAAAAAAGCTTTTTCAACATTTTCTACAGAACTTCCTCTTTTACCTAAAGATTTCCCTAGCTCTTCATAGGTAACAAATCCTCTTACTTTTCCTTTGTCTAGAAGTCTCTCGAATGATTTAGTTATTAGTTTTTCTACCATAGGGGCTAATTTAAATTAACGCGAAGTTATATATAGTATGAATTTTTTTAAAATCTATCTTTTTTTAATCCCTATTTAGCTGGCTTTTAAGCTTTAGAAGTTCAGAATAGGAACTTTCATCTAAATTTTTCGCTACTTTGTTCTCTAAAAATTCTATTTGCTTTAAGTGATTCATTTTCTTTAACTCATCAATTAATTCAATAAATAATTCTTCTCGTTCTAAATCATTTTTTTTATCAAGAATATTTTTCAAATTACTATTTTTATTTATTTCAATAACTAAAGTTTTAAATCTCTGGTCATTTTTAATTTTTTTTACATCATTCAAATCCTTATTTTCTAAAGCATTAATTACCTCTTTTTTAACTTCATTATTTAGGTGGTTTGTAAAATCAATTTCAGTCAAGATATTGATTATTTTTTTAATTGAATTTGGATAGTTTAGAGCTACAAAAAGAACTGATTGTTCTTTTATTTCTTCTTTAGAGTAATGATTCTTTTCATTGTACAACTGCTTTGTTCTGTTCAAAACTTTAAAGTCTTTTTTTCCGTATTTAACATAGGGCGTAAAAATCTTCTTTGAACTTTGTATTGGTGTTAGATTTTTAATTTTTTCTAGAAAATCTTCTAAAATGTATTTTTTTAGAGTTTCGTCTTGAATCGTATAGCACAATCCTTTTATTCTTTTTTCAAATTTTGAAATTTCGAAAGGGTTGCTAATATTAACTTCTGAAATATGGGTGTCCCAAATATAAGATTGTATTATTTTTTTTGTATTTATTAATTCTTTAAATTTTTCTTTTCCATTCTTTTTTATAAAATCATCTGGATCCTCTCCTTTTGGTAAAATAGAAAAAAATAATTTATTATTATCGTTTATTAGAAATAAAAGTTTTTCTGCAATTCTTAAAGCCGCATTCTGTCCGCTTTGATCTCCATCTAGACAAATAATTGGATTTGAAAAAAACTTCCAAATTAAACCTATTTGTATTTCAGTTAAAGCTGTTCCAGAGTTTGAAATTACATTTTTGACACCTGATGCATGCAAACTAACGACATCCATATATCCCTCTACAATAATAACTTCGTTTGTTTCCGATCTTAATGTTTTAGCTTTATCTAGATTAAAAATCATTCGACCTTTTTTATAGAATTCCGTTTCTGGAGAATTAATATACTTAGCTAACTTGCTCTCTTTTGTTATTCTTCCGCCAAAAGCTATAGGTTCACCTATTAAATTATTAATTGGAAAAATAATTCTTGAATTAAATCTATCAACAAATTTATTTGTTTTTTCATTTTTGTAGTAAAGGCCAGTTAATGCTATGTCTTGTTCAGAAAATTTTGTAAGAAGCTTTTCGTAAAAATTATTTTGCCAAGGAACATAGCCAAGATTAAATTCTTTAATTGTACTTTGTTGTAATCCTCTTTTTTCTAAGTACTCTAATGAGGGTTTATTTGCATGAAAAAATAATTGTTCATGAAAAAATTCTAAATAATCTTTGTAGATATTTTTATAATTATTAAATCTTTTTTCTTTTTCAGTATCCATTTTGGTAAACCTGTAGGCAGGCATTCCTGCTTCAGCGGATAAAGTTCTTACAGCTTCACCAAAATTCATACCTTTAGTTTTCATTAAAAAATCAAAGATATTTCCATGCTCTCCAGTACTAAAGCAGTGATAAAATTCCTTTTCATCGCTAACTGTAAATGATGGACTTTTTTCATTTTTAAATGGAGAAAGACCTATAAACTCTTTTCCTCTTTTTTTCAGTTGCACTGATTTACCTACAACTTCAGAGACTTTTATTCTCAACTTGATTTCATCGAGATATTCTTTCGGATATTTCATTAATTAATTTAAAATTATTTTTATAATTGAGCCTACTCTAGAAAAATCTAACACATCAGCATGAGTTTTTTTTAGTTCTCCCATTACTTTTCCCATGTCTTTTACAGAAGTGGCTCCTATTTTTTTAATTGCATCTTCGCATAATTTCTTAGTTTCACTCTCGCTTAATTGCTTTGGTAAAAAAAAACTTATAATTTCAATTTCTTTAGTCTCTGTCGCTAAAAGTTCTGCACGACCTGCCTTTTTGTAAACTTCGCATGATTCGTTTCGCTGCTTGATCATTTTCTTCAATAAACCCATAATATCTTGATCTGTTAAATCTTTAGAGTCTTTACCTCTATTTGCAATCACTGCGTCTTTAATAGCTGACACAATCAATCTTAAGGTCGGGTAAAGATGTTTGTCTTTGTTTTTTAGTGATTGATTTAGCTTTTCTTCGATTTGATATTGAAGGGACATATTTAATTAGTTTATTTTTACTTTAATCACAATTTTTCTTCAAAAGAAAAATATCTTTCTTGACGGGTATATTTCTATTTCATATCTTCCGCAAAATCATGTTTATAAGTATTTACTTTAACTCATGAGTTGTATTTGAAATCGTTTAAGCAAATAAAATACTCAAAAACAAATCTTAAAAAGATCAACTGCACCGCTATTTTAGTACTAGAAAATGGTAATATTTTTAAAGGTCATGGCTTAGGTTATCAGGGAACTGCGACAGGGGAAGTTTGTTTTAACACTGCAATAACTGGCTACCAAGAAATTATTTCAGATCCTTCGTATGCTGAGCAAATTATTAATTTTACTTTTCCTCATGTAGGCAATGTTGGGGCTAATAAAGAAGATGATGAGTCTGAAAAAATTTGGACAAAGGGAGTAATTTTTAATTCTGAGATTACCGAACCTTCAAATTATAGATCTTTAAATCACCTAGATATATGGCTGAAGAAAAATAAAATTATTGGCATAACTGGGCTCGATACAAGAAACCTTACTAATTTTATTAGAGATAAAGGTGCGCCCAAAGGAACTATCACTTACTCAAAAAATAAAGATTTTAATATTAGTAAACTGGTTAACCAAACAACTAAATGGGGTGGTTTAAAAAACCTAGATCTTGCTGAAAAAGTCTCAACTAAAAAAAAATACATGTGGTCGGGTTTTAAAACATGGAAAAAAGAAACTGGATTTATAAAAAATAAAAAAAATACATTTCACGTTGTGGCAATAGACTATGGGATAAAAAAAAATATTTTAAGATATTTTTCTGATTTTAATTGTCATGTAACTGTTGTCCCTTGCAAAACAAAATCTTTGGAAATTTTAAAATTAAAACCAAATGGTATATTTTTATCTAATGGTCCAGGGGATCCTGCTGCCACCGGAAAGTACGCAATTGATATAATTAAAGATTTAATTAAAAAAAACCTACCTATTTTTGGAATTTGTTTAGGTCATCAAATCTTAGCTTTGAGCCTTGGTGCTAAAACAAAAAAAATGAAACTTGGTCATAGAGGCGCTAATCACCCAGTTAAAAATTTATTAAAAAATAATGTGGAAATCACTAGTCAAAATCATGGATTTGAAATTATCAAGGAAGGTTTGCCAAAAAATGTGCAAATAACTCATACTTCCTTATTTGATAATTGCATTGAAGGAATAAAATTAAAGAATAGACCTGTTTTTTCTGTTCAATATCACCCTGAGTCTAATCCAGGTCCGCAGGATAGTGTTTATCTTTTTGAGGAATTTGTTAACGATATGAAAAAAAATGCCAAAAAGAAAAGATCTTAAAACAATATTGGTCGTCGGCGCTGGACCAATTATTATAGGTCAAGCTTGTGAGTTTGATTACTCAGGAACACAAGCGTGCAAAGCATTAAAAGATGAAGGATACAAAGTTGTCTTAGTCAACTCTAATCCCGCAACAATTATGACTGATCCAGGTGTTGCGGATAAAACTTATATTGAGCCTATAACTTTAGAAGTTCTAGAGAAAATTATAAAAAAAGAAAAACTAGATGCTATTCTTCCGACCATGGGCGGCCAGACTGCTTTAAATTTAGCCATGGAAGCTGAAAAAAAAGGAATTTTAAAAAAATATAAAGTTGAATTAATTGGCGCAAACTCTAACGCAATCTCTAATGCAGAAGACAGAAAAAAATTTAGAAAAAATATGATCGATATTGGTCTAGATCTACCAAGGTCTAAAATCGTAAATCATATAAAAGATGCTACAAAAGCTTTAAAACAAATTGGATTACCTGCAATCATAAGACCAGCTTTTACCTTAGGTGGCTTGGGTGGTGGGATAGCTAAGACCCAAAAAGAATACTCTAAGATTGTTAAAAATGGACTTCATGAGTCTCCTGTCAATCAAGTATTGATTGAAGAATGCCTTGAAGGTTGGAAAGAGTTTGAGATGGAAGTTGTGAGAGATAAAAAAGATAACTGTATCATTATATGTTCAATAGAAAATATAGATCCTATGGGAATTCACACAGGAGACTCGGTTACAGTAGCGCCCGCTCTAACACTTACAGATAAAGAATATCAAATAATGAGAAATGCTTCGATTGCATGTCTTAGAAAAATAGGCGTTGAAACTGGAGGGTCAAATGTTCAATTCGCAATCAATCCAAAAAATGGAAGGATGGTTATTATTGAAATGAATCCAAGAGTTTCAAGATCTTCAGCTCTTGCCTCTAAAGCTACAGGATTTCCAATAGCAAAAGTCGCAGCTAAGCTTGCTGTTGGATATACTTTGGATGAGCTAAAAAATGAAATTACTAAAGTAACTCCAGCGTCTTTTGAGCCTACTATTGATTATATAGTCACAAAAATTCCAAGATTTACTTTTGAAAAATTTCCAACCTCAGAAGCAATTTTAGGCACATCTATGAAGTCTGTAGGTGAAGCGATGGCAATAGGTAGAAACTTTAAAGAGTCTCTTCAAAAAGCTTTGATTTCTCTAGAGGTTGGTCTATCAGGTCTTGATAGAATTTTTGATTTAAATAAAAAACAAATAGAAAAAAAACTTAAAAAAAATATTCCAAATAAAATTCTTCTTGTTGCAGAAGCTTTTAGAAAAAAAATTAATATTAAAAAAATTCAAAAATTGTCAAAAATAGACAATTGGTTTTTAGAACAAATTAGAGAAATTGTTGTTGCTGAAAATGAAATTAAGAACAAAGGGCTGCCAAAAGACTATAATACGTTTAATAAAATTAAATCTATTGGTTTTTCAGACAAAAAGCTTTCAGAGCTAACAAATTTTTCAGAGACTATAATTCGAAATAAACGAATATCACTCAAAGTACTGCCTGTATTTAAAAAAGTAGATACTTGCGCTTCTGAATTTAAGTCTTTTACTCCCTACATGTATTCGACTTATCAAAGAAACTTCGCGCTCAATTCTGAATGCGAATCCAACCCTTCGTCTAGGAAGAAAATTATTATTCTAGGAGGAGGACCTAATCGCATCGGTCAAGGTATAGAATTTGATTATTGCTGTTGTCAAGCAAGTTATTCACTTAAAGAGGCTGGGTTTGAAACCATTATGATTAATTGTAATCCTGAAACAGTCTCCACTGACTATGACACTAGTGACAGACTATATTTTGAACCTCTTAAAGAAGAATATGTTTTTAATATAATTAAAAAAGAGAAAGAAAAAGGAAACCTTGTGGGAATTATTGCTCAATTTGGCGGACAAACTCCAATTAAACTTGCTAAGTTTCTACACGAGAATAAACTTCCAATACTTGGCACTCAATATACTTCTATTGATTTAGCTGAAGATAGAGACAGATTTAGCAAGCTGATTGATAAACTAAAACTAAAACAAGCTGAAAGTGGAATAGCTAAAAATTTTAAACAAGCAATTCAAATTGTTAAAAAAATTGGCCTACCTTTAATGGTAAGACCTTCTTACGTTTTAGGTGGTAGAGCGATGGAGATTGTTCATAAAAAAAACCAGCTTAAACATTTTGTAGAAGAAGCTTTTAAAGCCGCAGAAGGAAATCCAATTTTGATTGATAAATTTATTGATCATGCAATGGAAATTGATGTAGATGCAATTTCAGATGGCAAGAAAGTAGTTGTAGCAGGTATTATGCAACATATAGAAGAAGCCGGTATTCACTCCGGCGACTCTGCTTGCTGTCTCCCACCAGTTTCAATTAAAAAAGAATTAATAGAAGAAATAGAAGTTCAAACTAAAAAATTAGCTTTAGCTTTGAAAGTTAAAGGTTTCATAAATATCCAATATGCAATTAAAAATGATGAAATCTATGTCATTGAAGTGAACCCAAGAGCAAGCAGAACTGTTCCGTTTGTGTCAAAAGCAAAGGGAATTCCTTACGCTAAAATTGCCTCTAGAGTAATGGCTGGAGAAAAACTTTCTAAATTTAATTTAGTTAGTAAAACAAAAAAAATGTTTGCTGTTAAAGAAGCAGTTTTTCCTTTTAACAAATTTCCTAACAGCGATCTTTTACTTGGTCCTGAAATGAAATCAACTGGTGAGGTGATGGGTTTTGATAAAGACTTTGGAATGGCTTTTGCTAAAAGTCAAATCGCTGCATCGAATTCATTACCATTAAAAGGATTGGCTTTTATTTCATTGAAAGATTCTCATAAAGCTGAAGGAATCGACCTAGCAAAACAATTGTTAAAATTAGGATTTAAATTATGTGCCACCAAAGGTACTGCAGAATTTATAAGAAAAAATAAAATTAAATGTAAAACTATTAACAAGATTAGTAGTGGTTCTCCTAATATTGTAGATGTTTTAAACTCCAAAAAAATTGCGTTAGTAATAAATACTGGAGGAGGAAACAGAAAGCACAACGTAAGTGACGCAAGAGAAATAAGAAGAGCTACATTGAATAATAAAGTTCCTTATTGCACTAATATGTCAACAGCACAAACTTGCCTACAAGCGATTAATTCTTTAAAAAACAAAAAGTTAGAAGTAATTTCTCTTCAAGATATTTAATGCTTACAATTTAATTTGTTAAACATGTCATGTCTTGTCCGCAGCAAAGAGGTGACTTTATTTTACCGTGCTTGTTAGGGCACTCTGAGACTTGAACTGAACTTTCGTTGTCTAATTTTAGCTTCCCATTAACCAATGGAGCGTTACATTCTCCACATGTTGCGTTAACAGACATCCCACATTTATTACATGAATAAGTAGTCATATTTCTTCTTTAGAAGTTTTGAATATATCAGTTATTGACCTGCCAGTCAGTTGGAAAAGATACATAATTTACTTGAAGACATCTTCTTTCCTTAGCTATTTTTTTTTTTTCCATCCCGTGCCAAGTATCAGGACCGCTTGTAAAAAAATATCCATAGTTATCTCGATAATGTACAGTTTTGACTTTTTTAAGTTCTTTGTCATAAAAGTCTGTACCTAAATCCTCTGACTCATTGAAAGGATTAACAAAAATTAATGAAGATAGTAATTTTTCTTTAATATCACAGTGAGGTTTCAACCAAAAACCCTCTCTATCACAAATCACTTCTACTCTAATATAGGCTTTTGAAAGATCTTTATTAATTAATCTGCCGATCAATTGATGAACTTCTGGGGATTTTAGCTCATTAATAAATTTAATTAGATGGGGAAATTGTTTTGAATTTTCTTTATCAATAAAACATCTATATTTTTTGGCTTTTCCTCCGTCTCTAATTCCCTCACGGTAAACGCCTTCACCTCCATCAATAGCTCGAGTGCCATCATAATTTAATTTATCTTGCCTAGGATCAGGCACATCCGTATCACAAATTTCTTTAACAGCCTCCCTGGTTAAAGGCTCATTAATTTCCCAATGTCTAAATGGAAAATTATTTGATGTAAGTCTTGATTTTAAAGCTTTAATAAATTCCATTTAATTTCATTTTCTTTTTGACAATATCTGCGACACGATTTGCTTCATCTATTTTATTATACTCCCATATTTCTATATTTTTTTCTAAATCTCTAATAATATTCATTTTTTTAAATTGAGTATAAAAATTATTAAATCTTTTGCTGCTCTTTTTAGCTTTCATATTTGCAATGTAAATAGGTTTACCTGTCACAGCTGACTCCGAAATCATTGAGGTGGAGTCCGCTGTTACAACAATAAAGTCAGCTAAACCTAATGCGCTTAAATATGCTTTCTTATCTACGGATCTCACAACTACGTGATCATTTCCAAAAACACCATAAGACATATCAATTATATTTTTTGGTGTTCTGTAAGATGGGATAACTATTAGTTTATATTTATCTGGTGAAAAAATAATTTTTATTTTATTAAATAATAAACCAATTTCTTGCTCGCTAAAATCATAATAGTTATTAGGCCCTCCTATAATTAAAGAAACTATTATTTTATTATTTCTATTAAAATTTAAATACCCGTTATTACTTTTGATTTCTTTTGCCGTCAGGTAGTGAATTGCTCCAAGAGATTGGATAACATTCTCTCCATCTAAACCGTCATGCTCAGGACATACAATACAGTCAAAATTATTTATAGAAACTTTTGGATCTTGGATGTGAATATTAAATATATCTTTACCAAAACTCTTCTTAAGCGAGATAGAAGGTATAACGCTCTTTCTTCCGCAGGAAATAATTACTTTGGCTTCACAATTAAATTTTTCACTTAATACGTTGATGCTTATGGGTGTAAGCTTGGGTGGAATAAAATTCCATAAATTTTTTAATTTTATAGTCTGGTGTCTATAATCTAATTTAAGAGCACTAGCTAAGCCTTCAACTTGACTTATCATACCGTGCATTCCCTGCGTTAAAAGTAATGCTTTTAATTTTGACATTAATTACTATATAACCTTTATAAAATGAATAATAAATCACCGAAACATAGTAAAGTGTTAATACTTGGATCTGGACCAGCTGGCTATACTGCTGCAATTTACGCCGCTAGAGCTATGCTAAAGCCTATCTTAGTTTATGGGTCTCAACCAGGAGGTCAACTATCGACTACAACTGAAGTTGAAAACTACCCAGGTTATTCAAAAGTTATTCAAGGTCCTTGGTTGATGGATGAAATGA
>MDTF01017491.1_pt1 | contig 13264 bp, 14 predicted proteins | sample 811191 | NCBI WGS metagenome assembly MDTF01 (sample SAMN05326649, study PRJNA326480) | marine metagenome | isolation source: seawater | place: Southern Ocean | collected 2011
AAAAATTTTATAAAAAAACCTAATAAATCGTTATTTAGTGTTTTTTTAATTAATGTAAAGAAAATAATATAATAATTTTAGTTGATAATTTAAGGATCGTAACCATATAAGTAATAGAATGAGAAATACAACTCCAGCCGCATCAGCTTTAAAAATTTTAGATTTCGAAGACAAGTCTCTCTTAATACTAGATGATGATGACCCTTTCAGAAGTAGACTTGCTAGAGCTATGGAAAAAAAAGGATTCCAGGTAACAGAAGCTAAAAGTGTTGAAGAAGGCCTTCGAATAGCTAACAAAACGCCAACTAACTTTGCGCTAATCGACCTTAGACTAGAAGATGGTAGTGGGCTAGAAGTGGTAAAATCTTTACATAAAATTAAAAAGGAAAGTAGAATAGTAATGTTAACGGGATACGGGAATCTTCCTACAGCTGTAGCAGCCGTGAAAGCTGGAGCCATGGACTATATTGCCAAACCTGTAGATGCAGATGATGTAGAAGCTGCTCTGTTAGCTTCACCCGAATCAAAAGCTAAGCCACCTGAAAACCCGATGTCGGCCGACAGAGTTAAGTGGGAGCACATTCATCGAGTATTTGAGCTCTGTAATAGAAATGTCTCAGAGACTGCTAGAAGACTTAAAATGCACAGAAGAACACTACAACGTATTCTTTCAAAACGTTCACCTAGATAGTTATTAAAGATATTGATTAAGCTTCCTTATAAACGGTAAACTAATTAAAATTATTAGAATTTTAAACAGCTCAGCTAGCAAAAATGGCTGAACACCTAATTGGAATAAAGGTTTATCCCATCCAATTAAAGCTCCCAACCATAAGATTCCTAAAATATAAATAAAGCTTACCGAAAATAAAAGTTGCAAAAATTTTATAAATAAATTTTTTCTAAAATTAAAAAATCCAGCAAAATAAGCAGTAAAAATAAATCCAATTAAATAACCCATTGTTGGTCCAGTAAAATAAATTAGCCCGACACCTTTTTCTGGTGAACCTGAAAAAACAGGCAAACCAATAATTCCTTCAAATAAGTACAAGACAACTGTGGCAACACCTAACTTCCATCCAAGAGCTATTCCCAAAAAGAGAACAACTAGAGTTTGCATTGTCATTGGCACGGGATAAAAAGGAATTTTTATTTTTGATGAAATCGCTAAAAGAATCGTTCCCATTAATGCGATAAATACATTTTTTAATATTTTAGATTGTTTAATTTCTTTTATTAATTCCATGAAACATACTTACTTTTTTTTAAACTAAAATCTACTTATTTGTTAATTGAACAAATACATCCTCTAAATCACCATCTTCCGTTGCTATGTCCCGAATTTCAATATTCTCTTTTTTTAGGACATTTGCTATATCATCAAATTTAAAAGAGTTTTTTTCATATACAGCAGTTATTGTACTTTTATTTTCAGAACTAAACTGAACTCCAGTCAGAGTTAGATTTTTTACATCGCTTATATGAGAAGTTTTAAAAGTAATTTTTTTGGTTTGAATTCTATCTATCAATTTCTGAGTTGTATCCAAGGCAACTAAATTTCCCTTGTCAATAATTGCAATACGGTCACACATTTCTTGTGCCTCAAAGAGATAATGGGTTGTTAAAATAATTGTTACACCTTCCTTATTCAACTTCTTAACGTTTTTCCAAAGATTTTTTCTTAATTCCACATCAACACCAGCAGTTGGTTCGTCTAAAACAAGAATTGGGGGCTGATGCACCATAGCTTTTGCGATCAACAGTCTTCTTTTCATTCCTCCAGATAAACTTCTCGAGTATGAATCTGCTTGCTTTTCCAAGGCAACCATCTTGAGTATAATATTTGTGATTCTGTTTTTTTTAGGCACTCCATACAAGCCCGCTTGCAATTCTAATAACTTTCTAGGACTAAAGAATGCATCTAGGTTTACTTCTTGAGGCACTATTCCAATTGAGGCCCTAACCTGTCTTGGATTCAAATCGAGATCGAACCCCCATACATTCACTTTTCCCTCAGTCTTCGCAACAGTGCCCGCGAGTATACTTAAAAAGGTAGTTTTACCTGCTCCGTTTGGTCCCAATAAACCAAATATTTCACCCTGCCTAACATCAAAGCTTAGATCATTAAGAGCTTTATCTTCCGGGTCATTTGATTTATTTTTTGAATAAACTTTAGTTAATTTTTTAACACTCAAAGCAATTTTGTTCATAGTTTATTTAACTATATCACTAAACAAATAAGGTATTATAAATATTATATATGACGTCATTAAAAAAAACTGATCATTTTTATTTGATCGATGGATCTGGATATATATTCAGAGCCTATTATGCCCTACCACCTCTTTCAAGAAAAAGTGATGGATTACCAACAGGAGCTGTTAGCGGTTTTTGTTCTATGCTTTTTAAGTTACTAGAAGATTCTAGGTCTGATGATTCAGTTCATAAACCAACTCACTTTGCAGTAATTTTTGATTCAGCTAAAAAAAATTTTAGAAACGATATTTATACTGAGTATAAAGCTAATCGTACTGAAACACCCGAGGATTTAGTACCTCAATTTGAATATATTCGAAAAGCCGTAAAGGCCTTTAGCTTGCCTTCAATAGAACTAATTAATTACGAAGCAGATGATCTATTAGCAACTTACGCGAAACAGATTGTAAAAGCTGGGGCCAAAGTAACTGTAATTTCTTCAGACAAAGATTTAATGCAATTAGTTTCAGAGAAAATAAGATTATATGACCCAATGAAAAACAAAGTACTAGGAGAAAAAGAAGTATTTGAGAAATTTGGTGTAAAGCCCAATCAAGTAATTGATGTTCAATCTCTAGCAGGAGACCCATCAGACAACATCCCTGGCGTCCCTGGCATCGGAGTAAAAACAGCTGCTGAACTTATTAATAAATATAAAACATTAGATGTTTTACTAAAAAACATTAATGAAATTCCTCAAAACAAGAGAAGAGAAACGCTTTTGATAAATAAAGATAAGGCAATACTTAGTAAAAAATTAGTTACATTAAAAGATGATGTTCCAGTAAAAGAAAAACCTGAAGACTTCATTATGAAAAAAGTTGATAGAGAAAAACTTTTTAAATTTTTAAGGGAAATGGAATTTAATAGATTGCTTAGCCAGGCCATTAGTTTTTATGGTGAAACTCAAGTATCTGACTCAAATGAATTCAACCTGGTAAAAAAAAAAGTAGAAAAAAAAGTAAATACCAAAAATTATGAGTGTATTTTAGATGAAAAAAATTTAGATAAATGGATAAAAATATTAGAAGAAAAGACTGTAATTGCAGTAGACACTGAAACATCTTCTTTAAACCCTTTAGAGACAAATTTAGTTGGAATTTCATTTAGCTACGCACCAAATAAAGCATGCTATATCCCTTTAGCTCACAAAGAAAAAAGTTTAAAAAAAGCAATAGTCTTAAAAAAAATCAAACCTCTTCTAGAAGATCCAAGTATTAAAAAAGTTGGACAAAATATAAAATTTGATTTCATTGTTTTAAAGCAGAATGGAATTGAAATTAATTCTATCGAAGATACAATGTTGATTTCTTATACGCTAGACGCTGGTACAAATCGTCATAACATGGACACTTTATCAGAAATTCACTTAGGGCATAAAACAATATCCTTTAAGGAATTGGTAGGCACGGGAAAAAATAAATTAAATTTTTCAGATATAGAACTTAATAAAGCAACAGAATACGCGGCAGAAGACGCAGACATAACTTTGCGGTTATATGAAAATTTAAAAGAAAGATTAGATGAAGAAAAATTAAATAAAATTTACGAATACTTTGAAAAACCAATGGTAAAGTTATTATCAACATTAGAATTCAATGGAATAAAAGTAGACGCAAATCACCTTAAAAAATTATCAGCACGATTTGAAAAAAAATTAAAAAAAATAGAAAAAAATATATATGAACTAGCTGGAAGAGAATTTAACATTGGTTCGCCTAAACAACTTGGTGAAATCATTTATAATGAACTTAAGATTGCAAAACTTAAGAAAACAAAAAAAGGTAGTTTAGCTACTAACGCTAATGTCTTAGAAGACTTGGCATTTACAGGTCACAAATTTCCTAATTTAATATTAGAATGGAGGCAGGTTTCGAAACTCAAAAATACATATTCTGATGCACTTCAAGAACACATAAGCTCTAAGACTAAAAGAGTACACACATCATTTTTATTAGCAGCGACAAACACAGGAAGGCTAGCATCGAGTGACCCTAATTTGCAAAATATTCCAATTAAATCAGAAGATGGAAGAGAAATTAGAAAAGCCTTTATTGCAGACAAGGGAAATATCTTAGTTTCGGCTGATTATAATCAAATTGAAATGAGAATACTTGCTGATATGGCAGACGTAAAAGCACTGAAAAAGGCTTTTAAAAATGAAGAGGACATACACAGCTTAACAGCAAGCCAAGTTTTTAATGTCCCGATAAATAAAGTTAATGAAGATTTAAGAAGAAAGGCAAAAGCAATTAATTTTGGGATTATTTATGGAATAACACAATACGGTCTAGCAAAACAAATTTCTGTTTCAAATCATGAGGCATTAGATTTTATTAATGCATATTTTAAAAGATTTCCCGAAATCAAAGATTACATGAACTCAACAATAAAATCCTGCAGAACAAAAGGTTACGTAAATAATATTTTTGGTAGACGAATTCATCTTAGAGGTATTAATGATAAAAATTTTAGCGTCCGAAGCTTTCAGGAAAGAGCAGCTATAAATGCTCCGATACAAGGGTCTGCAGCAGATATTATTAGGTTGGCTATGATCAAGTTGAACGAAATAACTGAAACTGATAAAAAATTTAAAGCAAAAATGCTTTTACAAATTCACGATGAACTTATTTTTGAATGTTCTAAAGATGACAAAACTTATGTCCAAAAAATAATAAAGGATGCAATGACATCTATTTCAAGTTCTGATTATCATATGTTTTCTATACCTCTAAACGTTAGTATTAACTCAGGCCTCAATTGGGGCGAGGCTCATTAATTTGATTTAATAGTGCCTAAATTTTGACAATTTATTTATAAAAAATAAAAAAATTATATGGGTCAAACAATTGCATTAGTAGATGACGACCGAAACCTTTTAACAGGTATAAGTATTGCCTTAGAAAGAGAGGGCTTTAAAGTTCAAACTTATATTGACGGAGAAACAGCTCTTAATGGACTAACTAGAAATCCTCCAGATCTTGCCGTCATCGATATTAAAATGCCAAGAATGGACGGAGAAGAACTCTTAACCCGTCTGAGAAAAAAAATGTCCATACCTATTATTTTTTTAACATCTAAAGACGATGAAGTTGACGAACTATTAGGTCTTAAATTAGGTGCTGATGATTTTGTTAAAAAATCTGGAGGGTTTTCTATAAAAGTTTTAATTGAAAGAATAAGAGTTCAACTTAGAAAGAAAACAGGGTCTGTTGATGATTCTAAAAACCTTATTAACCATGGAAAATTAAAATTAGATCCAGCCCAGCTAGAATGTGAATGGAACAAAACAGCTCTACCAGACAAATTAACCACAACTGAATTTTTAATTGTAAAGGAACTAGCAAAAAGACCGGGTGTAATAAAAGAAAGAGCTCATCTAATGGATATAGCATACAAAGAAAACACAGAAATCGAGGACAGAACCATCGATAGCCACATTAAGCGTATTAGAAAAAAATTTAAAAAAGTTGACGATAAATTTTCAGCAATTGAAACACGTTATGGAAGTGGGTATAGATGGAATGTTAGTTAATGAACCAAAAAAAACCATCATCAATATTACGAAAATTTTTACTATTTAATTTATTAGTTTTTTCAGTATTAGGTTTGTTCACATTTATATATCTCAAAGCAATTCAACCCAATTTAGTAAAAATTAAATCAACAAATCATTTAGTTGTTATAAAAAATACTACAGATCACTTACAAAGATTAAAAGTAGATTTTAACGAAGAAGGCCTAAGCTCATTTTTGCTATCAGCTAGATTTTTATTTCAAAGTTTAGACAGAGTTCAATTTTTTAATTTAAATGGAAATTTAATTGGTGACACAGACATGCTAGATATTGATCAAAATGTATTTTCAAAATCTGAAGCTGTTATCGAACAAGAAATAAATAACTCAAGTATTATTACTGATAAAAATCTAGAAAATAATAAAATAAATAATTCTTTAAATTATTACAAAGAAATTCAAGATATTATTTTAAATAAGTTAAAAAATAATCCTTTAATTGTAGAGAATAAAATAAAAAATGATTTTTTTGTCCGCACACTTAATAAGGTTTCAATCGAACAAAAAGTAGTTGGTTATATTTTAGTTAGTGAGCAAGCTAATGAAATAATTGTAGCGGTTAAAGAGAGAAAAAATTTTATTACAAGAACTGTTTTAGCTGTTGCTTTAGTCATTTTTATTTTTTCTGTTTTTTTAAACAAGTATATTTTAAAACCAATTAGCTTTTTGGTTAAATACACTGAGTCAATTAAAACAAAGTCTAGTAAATCAGTTAATATAGAGAATTTTTTAATTAGAAAAGATGAAGTTGGAACTTTAACACGATCAATACATGAAATGACTTTAGATCTTCAAAAAAGAACTAACCGTGCTGAAACATTTTCCACAGATTTAGCACATGAAATTAGAAACCCTTTAGCATCTCTGAAAGGTGCGTCTGAGTTGTTAGACAAAACAGCAGAAAAAAAAGATAGGGAAAAACTACTAAATATTATCAATCATGACGTTCAAAGAATAGAAAGACTTATTACTGATTATTCTCAAATGCTTAAAGATGAAGCCTCTTTATCAAGAGAAAAAATGTCTAAAATAGACTTGTATAAAATTATCAGAAATGTAGCTGAGGATTTTAAACAGAATACCAAAAGTTTAAGTAAAAATATAAAAATTGAAATTCTTAACAAAGAAAGTAAAAATGTTTTTTTTTTTGTATTTGGAATAGAAAGCCGAATCGAGCAGGTTGTTGCCAATCTTCTTGATAATGCTATTTCTTTTAGTCAAAGTAATAATAAAATATTAGTAGAAATAAATGAGTTGAAAAAAGAATTTTTGATAACTTTTAAAGATGAAGGACCAGGGTTTACAGAAAAAAAAATTGACAACATATTTAAAAGATTTTATAGCAACAGACCGCAAAATTTTGGCGAACACTCTGGCCTAGGTTTAAATATAGTAAAAAATATAATAGAACTTCATAAAGGTGAAATTAAAGCAATGAATAGAAAAGATAAAAAAGGTGCCCAAATAGAAGTTGTATTACCCAAGCATACATAGGATTGTTGCTTGCTAAGAAGAAGTTATATTGTTAAAACATCCGCATATTATGAACGATTACAAAGTAAAAGATATTAGTCTCGCTGATTTTGGCAGAAAAGAAATTTCTCTGGCCGAAACAGAAATGCCAGGTTTAATGGCCCTGAGAAGAGAATATAAAAATAAGTCTCCTCTTAAGGAAGCAAAAATTCTAGGTTGTCTACATATGACAATTCAAACTGCCGTTTTAATAGAAACGCTTGTTGATTTAGGAGCTGAAGTGAGATGGTCATCTTGCAATATATTTTCGACGCAAGATCATGCCGCTGCGGCAATTGCTAAAGCAGGTATACCAGTTTTTGCTTGGAAAGGTGAAACTGAAGAAGAATATTGGTGGTGTGTAAAACAAACAATCGAAGGAAAAAAAGAATGGAAGCCAAATATGATTTTAGACGATGGAGGAGATTTAACTTCTCTAATGCACAAAGAATACAAAAATCTTTTAAAGGATGTTAAAGGCGTTTCAGAAGAAACTACCACAGGAGTCTTAGCATTAAAAAAAATGGAAATTAATAAAACCTTAATGATACCTGCTATTAATGTTAACGATTCAGTTACTAAATCTAAATTTGATAATTTATATGGCTGCAGAGAAAGTTTGGTTGATGGAATAAAAAGAGCTACAGATGTAATGATGTCAGGAAAAGTAGCAATAGTGGCTGGATTTGGTGATGTTGGCAAAGGAAGCGCTGCATCTTTGAGACAAAGTGGTGCAAGAGTAATGGTTACAGAAGCAGATCCTATTTGTGCTCTACAAGCAGCTATGGAAGGTTACGAAGTTGTTCTAATGGATGATGCAATTAAAGAAGCAGATATCGTTGTTACAGCAACAGGAAATAAAGATGTTGTTACCGCAGATCACATGAGAGACATGAAAGATAGAGCTATTCTTTGTAATATTGGGCACTTTGACAATGAAATTCAAGTTGAAGCTTTAAAAAATTATAAATGGGATGAAATTAAACCTCAAGTTCACGAAATCGAACTACCAAGTAAAAAAAGAATAATCTTATTAGCCGAGGGTAGACTTGTAAACTTAGGCTGTGCAACAGGACATCCAAGTTTTGTTATGAGTGCATCATTTACGAATCAAGTTATAGCGCAGATAGAATTATGGAATAATTCTAATGACTATGAGAAGAAAGTTTACGTCCTACCAAAGCACTTAGATGAAAAAGTAGCGATACTTCATTTAGAAAAAGTTGGTGCTAAGTTAACTAAACTAAGCAAAGAGCAAGCAGATTATATAAGCGTTGAAACAACAGGCCCATTTAAACCTGACACTTATCGCTACTAACAGTAGCCAATGATCATAAAATCTTTAGATCAAATAAATAAAATTACGCAAAAAATTATTACAAAAATTAATAAAGAGGACTGTATCTTATTATTTGGGGAAATAGGAACTGGAAAAACTACTATAACAAGAGCTTTGATAAACAATCTTCAAAATCAAAATAAAGAAGATGAGACAGAAGTATTAAGCCCGACTTTTAACATTGTATACGAATATCAAATTGGCAAATTTAAAATCATGCATTACGATCTTTATAGACTAAAAACTGAAAAGGACATCCAACAACTTGGCATTTTTGATCAAAGCATAAATAGCATTAAAGTTATAGAATGGGCTAAAATAATAAAAGACAAACCAGGCGATAGACTTGAAATTTATATGTCCTATGAAAAAGAGCAAAATGCAAGAAAAGTAGATTTTAAAGGATATGGTAAGTGGAAAGAATTTAATGCAATATAAGATAAAGAAAATTTCTGGAGACGCTTCTTTTCGAGAATTTTATAAAATAGAAAAAAATTCTAAATCAACAATATTAGTAAAAGCTAATAAAGATAAATTTAGAAATTTAATTATATACGCGGCTGTGAATAAACTATTAATAGAAAATAAAATTAAAGCACCAAAATTAGTTCAAGAATATTTTGCTAACAATATGATGGAGATAGAATATTTAGGAGGTCAATCCTTTTTAGACTATATAAAAAATAAAAAAAATAAATTTAATGATTACAAAAAATTAATTGAATTAATTATTAAATTGCAAAAAATAAATTTTAAAAGGTATATAAAATTTAAAAATAATAAAATTAAAATCAATAAATATAGTTTATTTCAACTCCACAAAGAATCAGACTTATTTTTTTATTGGTATTTGAAAAATAATAGCAAAAAAAAAGAATTTAAAAAAAATAAAGATAAAATAAAAAAGGAATTAAACAATCTCTATAAAAAACTTTATTTTCAAGATACAAGTTTTGTACATAGAGATTTCCATGCATCTAATATAATGATTAAAAATAGCAAATACGGCTTAATTGATTCACAAGATGCTCTAAAGGGCAATTTACTTTATGACGTTGCCTCACTTATTGATGACGTTAGAATTAAACTGCCTTTAAAACTTAAGTCTTCACTCTTTAGTTATTATCTTTCTAAAACAACAAAAATTAAAAAAAATAAAGAAGAAGTTTTAGCTAAAAATGATTTCGATATTTTATCCATTCAACGAAATTTAAAAATATTGGGTATTTTTGTTAGACTTTTTAAAAGAGACCATAAATCAAATTACTTAAAATTTTTACCATACACATGGAAATTATTAGAATTAAGATTAAAGAACCCAATTTTTTTTAATTTAAGATTTTTACTAGACAAAGCTGTGTCTAAAAAAAATAGAAAAAAATTTAATTCATATGACTATTAAAAAAGCAATGATTCTAGCTGCTGGTTTTGGAAAACGAATGTTGCCTTTGACTAAAAAGACCCCAAAACCCCTAATAAAGATTGGCCCTAAAAATCTTCTAGAAAGAACAATTGAGTTACTTATCAAATTAGGAATTGATGATTTAGTTATAAATACACATTATTTGTCGAAAGAAATTGACATTTTTCTTAAGAGTAAAAATTATGATATTTCTATTAGCACGATACAAGAGAATCAACTACTTGATACCGGAGGTGGCATCCTAAACGCTACAAAAAAATTTGAAAATAATCCCTTCTTTGTTTTAAATCCAGACACAATTTGGAATAAAAACTATTATGAAGAATTAAAAATTCTTGAAAATTCTTATTTAGTAAATAATAAACCTATTTTATTACTAGTTGATAAGAATATTAGTCATGATAAATCCTTCAAGGGAGATTTTAATTTTATAAAAAACAATTATATTACTCGAGAAACTAATAATCAGTATATATTTACTGGTGCTCAAATTATTAACAGATCCATCTTCAAAGGTGTGGAAGAAAAAGTTTTTTCTATGAATTTAGTTTGGAATCAAATGATTGTTGAGAAAAACTTACTAGGGCAAGAAAGTAATCAAACTTTTTTCCATGTAAATAATCTTAAAATTTACGAGGAACTAAATAACCTAAAATTTATTGATTAGTAATAATTGTTTTTTCTCTAGACCTATCTAAGTATTTAATATCTTTTATTCTCAAACTTTGATCAAATTCAATAACTAATGGATTTCCTGTTGGTATTTCTAGTTCATTAATTTTTTGATCTGAAATATTAAATAATTTTTTACAAAGAGCCCTTAAAGAATTTCCATGCGCTGCAATTATTATATTCTTGTTTTTTTGTAAATAAGGTTCAATCTTGTTTTTAAAAAAGGGTATTACCCTATTGTAGGTATCTTTTAAGGACTCAGTCGCGGGTATTAAATCTTTTGGTATACTAATATTTAAAGGGCTAAATAAAGATCGATTTATATCATTTTCAGGTAATATAGGTGGTGCCACATCCCAAGACCTTCGATATTTTTTAAACAGCGCATCGCCTATTTTTTTTTTAGTTTCTTCTTTGTTCAACCCAGTTAATGAGCCATAATGCCTTTCATTAATTTCCCAAGAAGTATTCAGCTTAAGTTTTAGATTATTTTCTTCCAGTATAACTGCCATAGTTTTGATCGCTCTTTTTAAAAGTGATGTGTAGGATATATCTATATTTATATTAAGATTTTTAATTAATGCCCCCGACTTTCTTGCTTCAAGAATACCTTGTTCAGATAGGTCAACATCAACCCATCCAGTAAATCGGTTTTCAGCGTTCCATATACTTTGGCCGTGTCTAGTTAAGATTAATTTGCTCATAATTTTATTTATTAAATAATATGTACTATATTAAGTTCATAATGAAAAATAATATATTTAAATTTATTATATATTTATATTATTTGTCTTTAGTTGTTTTATTATTTATTTATTTATTTCCTGGAAGTATAATTGGTTATTTGCTTTATGGGGATTTAAGCAAACAGCCTAATATAACCAGCAATCTAATAGGGACTTCAATAAATCATTTTCTTTATTTTTTTTATTTAACTTTTTTAGGATTAATTTGTAATTTAAGAGAGAGAAAATTGATTAATAGTTTTTTATTTCTATTTACTCTTTCATTCCTCATAGAATTTTTTCATTTATTTATACCTAATAGAGCTTTCGAGTTAAATGATCTTTTAGCTAATAGTACAGGTGTTGTAAGTACACTTTTTTTATTTAAATTAAAAAGAAAATTTATCAAATGAAAATTTTAGCTATTATTTTAGTAATTTTATTAAACCTAAATACAAATGTAATTGCGAGAGAAATTTTGGGTTTTCCAATTATTACAGATGGTGACACTATCAAAATTTTAAACAACCGAATAAGACTACACGGTATAGATGCGCCAGAAAAAAATCAAAAATGCAAAATTTTTTATAAAGAGTATAATTGTGGAACAACTGCGACAAATGCATTAATTCAAAAAATTAAAACAAATATAATAAAATGTGTGGTTCAAAAAAACAAAGATAGATACAATAGACTTATTGGTGTTTGTTTTCTAGGGCAGGAAGATTTAAACAAATGGATGGTTAGAAACGGTTATGCAGTTGCATACAGACGCTATTCTAAAGACTATATTTTAGATGAAGAATTTGCAAAAAAAAATAAGCTTGGGTTGTGGTCAGGTACCTTTTTAAAGCCAGAAAATTGGAGAAAACTAAATTAAATACTTATATAAGTAGGAAGTGATTCATTTAAAAAAATATCAATTTTATCTAATATTTTTTTTTATATTTATATCTTGTTCTTCGATACCAAAAAATACTAATAATAGCTGTGCTATCTTTGAGGAAAGATATCTCTGGTATAAACATACTAAAGCTTCTTATGAAAAATGGGGTGCTCCTATTCATTTGCAGCTGGCATTTATAAAAAAAGAAAGTGATTTTAATTGGTTGGCAAAGCCACCGAGACAAAAATTATTTAAAGTAATACCATTTAAAAGACCATCTAGCTCTTTTGGTTATTCACAAGCAGTAGTTGGAACTTGGGAGCAATACAAGACAGAAACTAATAACAAATATGCTACACGCGCAAGGTTTAAAGACTCAGTTGATTTTATAGGATGGTATATTAACAAAACTTCAAAAATACTAAAAATATCTAAGAGGGATGCTTACAGACAATACCTTGCGTACTATAAAGGTTGGGGTGACTATAAAAATTATAGGAAAGACAAGAAAGCAATTATCTATGCTAAATCAGTTAAAGATTTAGCCAACAACTATAGAAAACAATTAACACTATGTCAGAAAAACCTAAATAAAAATAAGTATTTTATTTTTTAAGTTGTTTATTTAACTCAACTTCAACAGAATCAATATTTTTTTCATTTTTACCAACTATAGAATAAATTGTTGGAATTACATAAAGCGTAAAAAAAGTTGAAAATAACATACCGCCAAAAATTGTTATACCAACCGTTAGTCTGCTTGCAGCACCTGGACCGGTGCCTATTATTAGTGGGATTACTCCAAAGATAGTAGAGAGACTTGTCATTAGTATTGGTCTAAATCTAATCGTTGAGGCCTCAACTATTGCCTCTTC
>MDTF01004372.1_pt1 | contig 13260 bp, 11 predicted proteins | sample 811191 | NCBI WGS metagenome assembly MDTF01 (sample SAMN05326649, study PRJNA326480) | marine metagenome | isolation source: seawater | place: Southern Ocean | collected 2011
TTAAAAAACGCGCTATCTTTAAAAATAAAATATAGCATATTTAAGATCTTCCGGGCACTGCTTCAAACACTAAAAAATCGCAGAAAGCAGCCATCAGAGAGCTATTTGATGTCGGCTAAAAACCGCTTAGCCTATTCGTTAAAATTTCCCACAATGCGTTAAAACACCCGTTAGTCGGGTTGGATGGCATGCAAAATCTCGTTTGAGACGCTCTGAATACACTATGCTGACTGACGATTTGAGCGGCAGCCAGATCATTTAACTAAGTCTCGTCAAGGAAAACTATAGGTCGCCAACAATGTGACCAAGGAGCACTAAAATATGTCAATTATGCGCATACCATTAGTATTTATCTGTATTGTTTTGAGTGCCTGTTACGAGACCGTGCAAATACTCGACCCATCATCTAACATTGACACTCGGGCCAAATTCGCCGACGGTGCTTTTTTACTTTCGTCAGTGACCGTCACTACGCCCAGCGAAACCCGTACCTTTGCGCGTCAACAGATAAAAATATATGCGCAACAGCACTTTGCCTATGGTTTTTTTAATAAAAGCACTAACAGTGTCGACGCCGGCGCCGGCAAAACCGAATGGCGCGATAGTAAGTTGTTTGAAACACCTTTAGTCAATCATGCCGGCAAGGTAAGCAGTTTACGTTTTGAGCTAGACATCCAAGTCAACGACCAAGGATTTGATCAGTCGATCGATAATATGCGCTCGGAGGAAGGCCTCAGCTACGATCTAAAGGAGACTTGGCAGCGACTCGAAGGCACTGGCTCGGACTACGATGGCCTTTGGCAACTGCGGACACATTTAATCGACGGCGAGCAACAAGTGAATCCGATTAACGAGGTCAAGATGATCGGCGGCGGTCACTATATTTGGTTTCATCACTACGCGCTAAATGACAGCCAACAATCGCACTTCGGCTATGGGGAGTTGAAAGACAATGCTACAACTAAACGCTCGATGCTCGACGTAACCCTTCAAAGTTCTTATGCAGAGCGCCTTGGACAAATAAAAACGGTAGTGCTCTCTCTCGACAAAGATGATCGTCTGACCGAGACGTTTAAGGGCGTAACTTCAATGGTAACCAAGACATATTTTCGCCTATGAGCATGTAAACGCCACTATGCTCGCGACCACTGATCGCAGGTCTGATAGCCGGCGTTACATTGATCAGTTTAGCGAGATATAAAAAAACCAGCATCGAAGGCAAAATAATTGGCTTTTAAACCCGCTAACGCAACCCGAGTTGGCTCATCTGGATTGCCCAGAACCGTGAGTCGAGTGATCTTCGCAACCGCCAAAAAGCGTTCACTATAGGCAGCAGATGCCTGCATATGGACCAACAACGCTGCCGAGTCACGATATCGCTCATTGATGATGCAATAACTGTTATCGTCGTTAAAATACCATTCATAGATTAAAGTTCCGGGCTCTAAACTAGCGACGGCAACTAGTTCGATCATTAATTTTTTGAAATCTTTCACGCCACTCGCGTCGACCTGTAATTCCAGTATCCAGTGCAGTTGCTCTGCCGACGCGCGATGGCCGGCAATCGACAACGGCGCAAGTTCAGTAATTTGGATTGCAGGGCTATCGCTGCCAGCCTGCGCATACATCGGCACCTGCCCGATGCTCAACAATAGCAAAGTCAGCACTCTAAACAGTCGCATTTACATACCTCTAAAGCTAACTAAAACAAGGAAAATCCGTGTCATCTAGATAGTGCGCGATGCGCTGTGTATTAAAAAGCTACGCTAAGGGGTAGTGGCGCGATTGCCGTCGTTGTTAAAGGATCGGCTCAATACTCAAAAGCTGAGAAAACTCAGCCTTATATAGAGGCAATCGGATATCTCAGGACAACTAGCGATTCCCCAACGACCCCTGCTGGTTAGTCATAGTGGCTTCTATGGCCACGCTGCATCGCCACGCAATATGAGCGATCAGCTAATGCATGACCTTGCCGCCGCCGGTGGCAAGATCTAAGTGGGTTACTGGCAGGGCAAAATTTACGATCATACGCCAGAAAAGGTAGCCGAAGCTGTCGCATTCTATATCGGTTTGATTGGAGAGAACCACGTCGCGGTGGGATCAGATTTTGACGGCAGTATCAGCACTTCATTTGACAGTAGCCGACTCGCCTTGATTACTCAGGCGCTGCACGACTGCGGCGTTAATGAAGGACAAATACGCAAAGTCATGGGCACTAATATGTTCGAGCATCTGCGAGCCCAACTGCCCGCCGATTAAATCAGTGGGTGCATAAGCAGAGCTGCACCGAGCGATTGAAATCCGCGCTCAGAGTCACGACACAGGCTTTATTCGAGCGAGCTCTTTAATTGTAAACGTTTCTTAGCTAAAGTAATCGGGTGGGGATCCGATTTAAGATAGAAGGCTTAGGGTATTATGCATGGCAACGGATATTCAAAGGACGTTCAGGTGAACAACAATTTGCGCATTGACCATAGATTTATTGTCGCACCTATCGCCGCGATCATTCTGCTATTCGCGTGCCAAAGCTACGCGCATGAGCCCTACGAAATGGGACGCATGAGGCAATCTATCGATCTACTAACCAAGCAACTGGCCGATGCCAACACCAAAATTAGGCGACTCGAAGCGTCAATGAGCAAGGGCCGCGGGCGCGGCTCTGTAAGTGTTGTAACCAGCTGTGATGTCGGCGATGCACGCACCAATATCGCAATGGCCAAAGGCAATAGGGGTAAAGGCGATGCTCTTGAAACATGGCTTAGAGCCTATGGCAAATCCTGTTCGCCTCGGGATCTAACGCAACTAAAAATGTTGGCCAGCGAGCTTTTTTACGACACACCATCACTCGAGTTGATCGATCTTTTCTCGAGTTCGCGATAGCTTAACGCTGACGCCACTCCCTCCTGTGAGTGCATACGCGCACCTCCTCAGCTAGCGAGACCCTTTATCAATCCCACTTAATACTCTGAACTAGCGACTCTGCGACGCATGCACTATGATCGATCGACGAATCAGACACCTACTCAGAGCCAAAAATCAACGGCGCCCACCATAGCGCAATAGCTGTCAGTAGTAACATTCCGGCACAATTTAGGAAGAACCCAGCGCGCGCCATCTGCGGTATGCTGATATAGCCGGACGAAAAGGCGATGGCATTCGGTGCCGTCGCCACAGGTAGCATAAAGGCGCAACTTGCAGCCAGCGTTACCGGTACACACAACACCATAGGGTCGATCCCAGATTCTATCGCCATCGCCCCTATCACCGGTAAAAAAGTTGCTGTAGTTGCAAGATTACTGGTCATTTCTGTGAGGAAGATCACCAGCGCGGTGGCACCCAGAATTAGGGCGGCAACACCGAATATTGTCAGCGGTGCCAATCCCTCACCCAACCATTGAGCCAATCCAGAACTGGCAATCGCGGAGGCGAGACTGAGACCCCCGCCAAACAACACCAAAACCCCCCAGGGCAATTGCGAAATATCGTCCCAAACTAACAATTGCGGTTGCTGTCGATCGCCGCTAGGCAGCATAAACAATGCTATCGCTCCGCTTAGGGCAATACCGGTATCGGATATCCCGTCGACCGATAACCAAGCAACCAACGGCCGGCGCAATACCCATCCAACTATTACCAACAGAAACACAAGCGCAACACGCCTCTCAGCGGTGCTCATCAAACCCATGTCGCGGTGCAGGCTTATCAAGTGCTCTTGAGTCTGAGGATTTGCCGGAATATCGATGCGAAATACCCAACGCGTCAAGATCCACCAGGCGGTCGGCAACAGCACGCAAGTTACGGGCACACCGACCTTCATCCAGTCTAAAAAGCTGATCTGAGTTGCATAATTTTCGCTTACAAACGCAACTAACAGCGCATTAGGAGGAGTTCCAATCAGCGTCGCCATACCGCCGATAGTGGCGGCATAGGCCAACCCTAAGAGCATTGCTACCTGAAAATTTTGCGCCCGCTCCGAACTCACATTGGTGGCCTGCCCTAGCACTACCGAGACCACCGATAGTGCAATCGGCATCAACATCATAGTTGTGCTGGTATTCGTCATCCACATTGACAGAAGCGCCGCAACCAACATAAAACCACCAACCAGATGAACTCCGTCAGTTCCTGTATGGGACAATATTATCAACGCAATTCGCTGATGAAGATTCCAGCGCTGAACCGCTAAAGCCAGTATAAAAGCTCCTAAAAATAGGTAGATAATTGGGTTTGCATAGGGCGCAGCAGCCTCTTTTAACGATGATATGCCAAGCACATCAAAGCTGATCAACGGTAACAGTGCAGTTACCGCAACTGGCACTGCCTCGGTCGCCCACCATACTGCCATCCACAAGCTCACTGCGGCAGTTCGCCACGCCACGCCTGACATAACCTGCTGCTGGCCATCCAATAAAAACATAACGAAGCACAAGCTGGGACCTAGAAGTAGCCCAACCAACTGGTGTGTGCCGCGTTTTCGTCTACCTAAATCCAACATATTACGATTACTCTTATGACCACAAAAATTTCTCACCGCGAGCAATCTGCCACGCACAAAACCACTTTGCAAATAAGGATGTGTCATATTTATCTGATTTAAGTACGAAACAAGCTCATTACGGGGCCTTTTACACTGCCTAGGTAGATCACGATCGACCTAGTTACCGACGACGATGTAAAGCCCGTGACACCAACAGCTGACTCCGAAGGAATTGACGGAGGTTAAAGAATCATCCGCAAAGATTAATATTCGGCTGTTAAGTAATATCTGAGTAGGCGTATTCAGATTTTGCCCAATCCCGATGATTAGTTTAAAGTTAAGGTTAGTTCAATCTGATAGGCAACCGCACTATGACTGAGGTTTACCAACCAACTCCCGAAGTGAGATCCTTTCTCGATCGACAACACCGACTACTGATCGGAGGCAAGTGGGTAGAGGCCAGCTCTGAGAAGCGTTTTGAGGTCATTAATCCGGCTAATAAGCAACTGCTGACAACCGTGGCTGAGGGCGGCAGAGATGACGTCAATCGAGCCGTACAAGCTGCGCGACAAGCTTTTGATAGCGGCAGTTGGAGCGAGATGGCGGCGGCACAGAGAACTAAAATATTATGGCGCTGGGCCGATCTAATTGAACAAAATGCCGAACAACTAATCGCCCTTGAAGTGCTCGACAATGGCATGCCAATTACTCTAGCGCGGGGATTTTTCGATTATGGTGTTGGCTGGATTCGCTACTACGCTGGTATGACTGACAAAATTATGGGTAAAAACCTATCTGATGCGCTGTCCTCTTCAGATACCCAATACCATGCTTACACGCAGATTAAACCGATTGGCGTTGCCGCTCTGATACTCCCCTGGAATGGCCCTATTGGCCTATTTTTAATCAAGACCTCACCGGCGCTTGCGGCGGGCTGCGCATGCGTGGTTAAACCAGCAGAAAATACGCCTCTGACCGCTCTTCGCATGGCCGAATTGGCACTCGAGGCAGGGGTTCCAGAGGGTGTACTAAACGTGGTGACAGGGTTTGGCGAGGCAGGCGAGGCACTCGCACAACATCCGGCTGTCGACAAAATCTCGTTCACCGGATCGACCTCTGTGGGTAAAACAATAATTTGTGCAGCAAGCGCTAATTTAAAACGTGTAACACTCGAATTGGGCGGGAAATCGCCCTGTATCATTTTCGACGACGCCAACCTTGACGAGGCTATACCGGCTGCGGCAATGGCTATTTTTCTCAACAGCGGTCAGGTGTGTTTTGCCGGGTCGCGACTTTACGTGCAACGAAAAATTTATGATCGCGTAGTCGCAGGGATTGCCGACTTCAGCCAGACACTAAAAGTCGGCGATGGTATGCATCCAGATACCATGCTTGGGCCTTTAATATCCGAACAACAGTTGCATCGCGTTAACCAGCTGGTCGACAGCGGCCGACGGCAAGGTGCGCAGATTTTGACCGCCAAAATGGCCTTGAGCAACGAAGGGTTCTTTTTTGCTCCAACTATTTTTGCCAACGTCGACGCCAATATGTCGATCGTTAAAGAGGAAATCTTTGGACCTGTTTTAGTAGCGACTCCATTCGATACCACAGAAGAGGTTTTAGCACTCGCCAACGATACCCAGTACGGCCTCGGTGCCGGTATATTTAGCAACAATATTAACCGTGTGCACCGCGTCGCAGAAAAGCTTCAGGCGGGCAATGTATGGGTCAATCATTATGGCGGTATGCAATCGTGCATGCCATTTGGCGGATTTAAACAGTCGGGTTGGGGGCGTGAGTTAGGCGAGGACGGTTTCCTCGCATTCACAGAACAAAAGTCTGTTAGTATTCAGCTTCGCGGCAACTAAGCATCTGGCATAGGCGCGCCGCGGTGCCATATCGGCGCGAGCAGGCGCCGTTTGCCATCGCTGCTCATAGATACCTTCGCCTCTTCGGTGTCTAGACCACTGCGGTCCCAAAGTTCACAGGTGACCTGTTTATGCTTTTGATCGAGCCCCTCGCAATAATTGCTATAGCGACACAGGGCCACCTGACCACCAAAACCGCCACGCACTTTTTCAAACCAGTCGGGATCAGCTAATGCTTGGCGAGCGAAGCCAACAATATCCGCCTGGCCGCGCTCTAAAACGGTCTCGGCTTGGCGAAAAGTGTGCATGCCGCCGGCCATTACACAGGGCGTATCGAGACCCTTTGAACGCAGCCGCTGACGAACCACTGCTACCGGGCCTATATTCCGTCCATAGGGGCCAAAGTCATCAGAAATAAAGCTCGGCATGCACTCATAGCCGCTTTGGCCTGTATAGGGATAGGCAGCCCAACCAATTTTGGGTTGCTTGGCATCGTCAAACTTACCACCGCGTGAAAAAGATAAAAAATCCATACCGGCGGAAGCAAACTCCTCGGCAAAAAATAATGCATCTTGCACACCACTGCCTGGCGAGCAAATTTCGTCGGTAAGAAAGCGACAACCTACTACAAAGTCGCGGTTGGTAACCTCGCGAACAGCTCTATAAACCTCGAGTGGCAGGCGAACTCTGGATGCCGCAGAACCTCCATAACCGTCTTCGCGCACATTACTAGCCGACAAAAATGATGCCATTGTATAGGCGTGGGCATAGTGCAGTTCGACACCATCGAAGCCGGCTTGTTCTGCGCGTCGTGCAGCATCGGCAAATAGACTTGGCAAGCGATTAGGTAGCTGAGCGATTTCATCGATGTGAGTGTCGGTGACACGCTCGCGATAACCAAAAGCCAAATCTTCCCATTCCTTCTCAGACAACACAGTTTGCAGCTGGACATCGTCGAGGGCGACAAGATTGGCACGAACAGCCGCAGCAGATTCTCCTTGAAGACCCAGAGCGATTGCGTGGCTATCTGTAATACCGAGAAAGCGTTCGAGATATTTGTTTCGATCCGGTCGCCTACGAATCGTCAAAAAGTCAATGAGCTGGATAAAAACCTTGGTTTGACCATCGCTTGCGTGTCGAATGGTATCTACCAACTTTGTCAGGCCGTCGATGTAGCGGTCGTCACTAATTCGCAACAGCGGGCCACTGGGAAGATCTCGGATACCGGTCGCTTCAATGACGATAGCGCCCGGCTTACCAATTGCAAATCGCCGGTACCAGTCGAGCACATCCGCGGTTACTTCGCCATCCTCATTTGAACGCCAGGGTACCATTGCCGGCACCCAAGTGCGCTGGCTCAAGTTAATCGAGCCCACCGCAACTGAAGAAAAAAGCTGAGATGCCGCTGCATCCTCGCGAGTTGGCCAGTCATCATTAATCGGCGTATATTTGATGCGCTCTGGCGGCTTCCACATACCTAAACCTCGAAATCTAAAATACGCAAAGCGCGTCCAACCCAGTGCGCCAATAAATGCTGCCTAAAGCTCAGCCAAGCGCACCGCTACTGTGCGCTTAACCTTGCCCAATAAGCTCTTAAGTGCGCCAACCTCAGAGGCGTCCAACTGGCTAAACATATCCATGATCAACTGCTCATGGCTGGAGGCCATGGCACTAAATTCAGTTCTTCCGCGGGCCGTCAAGTTAACCACAAACGACCGTCTATCTGTGGGTAAGCTATTGCGGCTAATCAGGCCATCGCGCTCTAACTGCTGGGCGATACCAGATACATTGCCACCCGAAACCATAGTGCGTTTTGACAACTCGCTCATGGTCAAGCCATCGGGGGCTCGCTCCAGCTGGGCCAGAAAATCAAAGCGCGGTAAGGTGGTGTCACACTCTTCACGCATAGCCGTGCGCAATTGGTTTTCAATCAGATTAGAACATGTCAACAACCGCAACCACAGTTTGATCGAGTGATGATCATCTTCAACTAATCGGGTCTCATGGTCGGTCTGACCTAAGCTAATATCGGCTGGACATAATATGTCACTATCAACCATTTGCTTACTCATTAACGTACAACTCCCCACTGGGTTCGGTTTGGTCTGTTTTTTAAAAAGCATTGTCGCTGACGACAGCGGAAACTGCGCTCTAAATTTTAATCATAGCAAGCATATTAGACTTCTTTGCCTGCTGCAAAGACTCTACCCGACGGTGACATACAGTGTGTAGTGAGAGTATACAGTAACTATTTTAAATATAAAGTAATTGCTGTATGCTGTAGCATTACGAGAGTAGTTTAAGCTTAAAATATATAGTCGAGGGGAAATTTTGCCTAATACAAACTTAACGTACAGCAATGTACTCACCAAATAGAGGTTCTCAATGAAGGTAGTATGTTTGGGTGGCGGGCCGGCCGGACTATATTTTGCGATCTCCATGAAACTTCGCAATCCATCCCACCATGTCGCGGTTTATGAACGTAATCGCGCGGGTGACACTTTCGGATGGGGGGTGGTATTTTCAGATCAAACGCTAGACAACTTGCGCGCCAATGACCCCACCAGTGCCGAAACCATTGCCGGTGAGTTTATTCATTGGGATCTTATTGACTGTTACGTCAATGGGGATTTAGAGCGCTCAGATGGCCATGGTTTTATTGGCCTTGGACGCAAGCGCATGTTGCAAGTGCTCTACGATCGCGCTGATGAACTGGGTGTGGAGTTAAATTTTGAGCAAGAATTCCACGCTGATGATATCCACGGAAAGTTCGCTGATGCCGATATTGTCGCTGTAGCCGATGGCCTAAACTCGAAAATTCGAACTGCCAATCTTGAGGCCTTCGAGTGCAATGTCGATGTGCGACGCAATCGTTTTGTATGGTTGGGCACGAACCAAACATTTCGCGATGCATTCACCTTTATCTTTGAAAAAACTGCGCTGGGATGGATCTGGGCACACGCCTATCAATTCGATGAAAATACTGCGACTTTTATTGTCGAGTGCACCCCCGAGGTTTATGATGCCTACGGTTTTGCTGACATGTCGCATACCGAGAGCGCTGAAACCTGCCGTAAGATTTTTGCTAACTATCTCGGAGGTCACGATCTGATGACCAATTCCGAGCACATACAGGGATCAGCTTGGATAAAATTCCCACAGCTGCTATGCCGCAATTGGATTCTTGACGATCGCATCGTGCTGGTCGGAGATTCTGCCCACACTGCCCATTTCTCGATTGGCTCGGGCACCAAGTTGGGGCTCGAGGATGCAATTTCACTGGCCAAACACCTACATAGTGGTGCTGGCGTCGCCGAATCGTTACACGCCTATCAAGCAGAGCGTGAAACTGAAGCACTACGACTACAAAATGCTGCTTTAAATGCGCTTATCTGGTTTGAGAATGTACCCAGATATGCCGACAATTTTGACCTCAAACAATTCAATTACTCGATGCTCACACGCAGCGAGAGGGTCAGTCACGAAAATTTGCGGTTGCGCGACAAGGATTGGCTTGAGGGGATGGAAATCCATCTCGCGAAAAAGCATGCAGTCGACGACTGTTCACGCCCCATCCCACCGATGTTTTTGCCTTTTCAACTTCGCGATATGCAACTTCAAAACCGCGTGGTCGTATCGCCAATGTCGATGTACAGTGCGATCGATGGCTTACCCAGCGATTGGCACTTGGTGCACTATGGCGCTCTCGCTAAAGGGGGCGCGGGATTGGTATTTACCGAAATGACCGATATCTCGCCAGAGGCGAGAATCACCCCCGGATGCACCGGCATTTGGAACGACGAACAAGAAACCTCTTGGCGTCGAATTGTCGATTTTATACACCTACACACGACCGCCAAAATAGCCCTACAGATTGGCCACGCAGGCCCCAAGGGTGCCACTAAGGAACCGTGGCTGTGGCACCCTGAACGTCTCGATGACCCACTCGAGGAACACAACACTTGGCCTCTACTATCGCCAAGTGCAATCCCCTATGACAGCTACAATCAAGTCCCGCAAGAGATGACCCGAGCCGATATGGCCACGGTCAAAGATCAATTTGTCGCTGCCACCGGTCGTGCAATAGCCGCTGGTTTTGACATGCTCGAAGTGCATGCCGCACATGGTTACCTTCTTTCGGCCTTTATCACACCCGTACTCAACCAACGCAGCGATGAATATGGTGGTTCGCTGAGCAATCGATTGAGGTACCCACTGGAGGTTTTTACCGCGGTGCGCGCCGCGTGGCCAAGTGAGAAACCACTGTCAGTGCGAATATCCGCACACGATTGGGTCGGAGAGGATGGCATCACAGACCGCGACTGCGTGCAAATTGCCCAGGCATTTGCTGATTGCGGCGCCGATATTGTCGATGTGTCGAGCGGACAGACGTCTCACAGTGCCAAACCGCGACCTGGGAGGATGTTCCAAACACCGCTCTCCGATCTGGTTCGCAACGAGGGTGGGATGGCAACTATGGCTGTCGGTAATATCTATGAAGTCGATCACGTCAATAGTATAATTGCCGCTGGCAGGGCCGATCTGGTATGCCTCGGTCGGCCGCACTTAGCCGACCCAGCCTGGACACTGCGGGCGGCTGCCACGGCTGCCCACCGAGGCCAGGGCGTCCACGAACAGAAGCAGTACTTTATGGGCCATCGCCAACTCGAAGTTCTAATCCAACGCGCGGCCACGGCAGCCTCGCCGGTTAAGAGTTAAGCCATGACCATCCAGCGAGACAGTGCTCCGTGCATAAAAAAATAACTCACGCAGTAGTTACCGGCGCCAGTGGCGGAATCGGTAGCGCGATAGCGATTGCCCTGCTCGATTGCGGGATCAAGGTAACGCTTATGGGGCGAAACCTAGAGCCTCTAAAGGCAACTGTTTCTAATAGCGCCAGCGCGTCCGGCGGCATCGCTATAGTTTGTGATGTATCCTGTAGCGACAGTGTGCAACAAGCTTTTTATGATGCTGTCGAGGCCCAGGGTGGTATCCAATTACTAGTCAATTGCGCCGGTGCTGCGGTCACGCAACCCTTTCATAAACTGACCGAAGAGGCTTGGCAACAAAGTCTGGGGGTCAATTTACATGGGGTATTCCACTGCACAAAGCAGGTTATAGATACTATGCGTTCAGATCAATTTGGCCGCATCATCAACATTGCCAGCACCTCCGCTCTCAAAGGCTATGCCTATGTAAGCGCCTACTGTGCATCTAAACATGCGGTGCTTGGACTGACCCGGTCACTTGCACTAGAAACTGCAAAACTCGGCGTCACCGTGAATGCCGTCTGCCCCGGTTATACCGATACACAGATTATTCGCGACGGCGTCGATATCATCGTCAATAAAACCGGTCGCACACAGGCTGCAGCCCTCGCCGAATTCACCAATAGCAACCCACAAAAACGCTTAGTCACACCCAACGAAGTCGCCTCTGCCGTATTGTGGCTGTGCTCGGAGTACAGCAATGCCATTACCGGTCAGGCGATTTCGGTGAGTGGCGGCGAAGTGATGTAGCGATATAACTAGGAATACACAGCATGCAAACCACCGATTTGACGAATTATGCCGCAGACAACTTTTTATGGCGCGTAGAAAGCGGTGTGGGAGTCATTGCTCTCAACCGACCCGAGCGAAAAAACCCGCTCACCTTTGAGTCCTATGCCGAACTGAGAGATCTGTTCCGAAATTTAAATTACGCCAGCGATATCCACGTCATTGTGATACACGGCATGGGGGGGAACTTTTGCTCGGGTGGCGACGTGCACGAAATTATTCGCCCACTGACGGCCATGTCGATGGCCGAGTTACTCGACTTCACACGCATGACCGGCGATCTGGTAAAGGCTATGCGCGCCTGCCGGCAACCTGTCCTTTGCGCGGTTGAGGGCGTATGCGCCGGGGCCGGCGCAATTTTGGCAATGAGCAGTGATCTGCGTTACGCATCGCCAACCGCCAAGGTCTCGTTCCTTTTTAATCGCGTCGGTTTGGCCGGTTGTGATATGGGTGCCTGCGTACTGCTGCCGCGCATTATAGGTCAGGGTCGGGCCAGCGAACTACTGTATTTTGGCCGCTCTCTAAATGCAGAACAAGGCGAGCGTTGGGGATTTTTCAACAGTATAGATGCCGAGCCGCAAACACTAGCGCTGGAGATGGCCGCGCGCATCGCCTCGGGACCGACCTTTGCAAATGGCATCACCAAAATGCAATTGCATCAAGAGTGGAATATGTCGGTCGATCAAGCTATTGAGTCCGAGGCGCAAGCGCAGGCTATCTGTATGCAGACTGAGGATTTTAAGAGAGCTTATGAGGCCTTTGTTAAACGCGAAAAACCCGCCTTTAAAGGCGACTAGATAAGTCGTCACCAACGCCGCAGAAAATCTTCGGGCGGATGGCAGAATATGGCAAACAAGGGAGTATTGAGGCATGAGCGACACATCTTTTCTTAACTGGCCGTTTTTAGATGATCGACACCGAGCCCTGGCGATCGATATCGACGCTTGGTCGAGCGCTAATATGCAACGCTTGACCGAGCACGAAGAGGAGGATTTGGATGGCACCTGTCGCGATATTGTCAAAGCCCTCGGCAACGCGGGGTTCCTGCACCATGCAGTGTCGTTAGGCGAGGGTCCTGGCGGCAAGCTAGATGTCCGTAGCCTTTGCCTGCTGCGCGAGACACTCGGCCGGCATCATGCACTGGCCGATTTTGCATTCGCTATGCAGGGGTTGGGCAGTGGTCCTATATCGTTATTTGGATCCCCTCAGCAGCAATCTCAATTTCTTCCAGCTGTCGCCAGCGGCGACGCTCTTGCAGCTTTTGCCCTATCCGAACCAGAGGCGGGAAGCGACGTAAGGGCAATGACAACACAGGCCGAGGAACGCGCCGATCACTTTATTATTAACGGCGAAAAAA
>MDTF01018746.1_pt1 | contig 13251 bp, 16 predicted proteins | sample 811191 | NCBI WGS metagenome assembly MDTF01 (sample SAMN05326649, study PRJNA326480) | marine metagenome | isolation source: seawater | place: Southern Ocean | collected 2011
AATGCAAATATTATAAAGTCTTCTTCTAATTTACCAATAAAACAAAATAGATCTTATAAAAATGAAAATAAAAAAAAAAAAAAAATATAGAAATATACAATACAAAAAATGTATTAGACGCTTTAAATAATGTAAATAATAATAATGACGATAATGATAATAGTAATGTTGATGATGTTGATGATGTTGATGATTTATCAGATATAAACGAAGATAAAAGTGCTCTTGTTGATAAATATATGTCAATTATTAACAAAAAATATGTCAGGACAGTAGAAGAAGAAAATGTAGAAATATGTAAAGTATGTAATTGCCAAATGATATGTTTGCAACAGGACGCTATAATGATATGTAACAGTTGCGGATATCAAGAATTATTACTTGTTGAGCAAAATAGACCTATATTAAAACAAAATACAAAAGATACTTCTCATTTTTGTTATAAACGTATTAATCATTTCAGAGAATGGTGTAATCAAGTTCAAGGTAAAGAAAGTACAGATATACCAGATGAAATTTTTGAAAAAATTTTGGCAGAAATTAAAAAAGAAAAAATTATTGATCTCAAAACTATTACATATACAAAAATGCGCGATATTCTTAAAAGATTACGCATAAATAAATATTATGAACATATAAATTACATAATAAATCGAATAAACGGTATTCCAACACCTCAATTTAGCCCAGAGTTAGAAGAAAAACTATGTAGTATGTTTAGAAGTATACAAGCACCGTTTCTGAAACATTGTCCTAAAGATAGAAAGAATTTTTTATCATATAGCTATGTTTTATATAAATTTTTTCAAATACTAAATCTTGATGAATATCTCAAATATTTTCCTTTGCTTAAAAGTCGAGAAAAACTCTACATTCAAGATCAAATATGGAAAAAAATTTGTATTGAATTAAATTATGAGATTATACCTTCTCTTTAATTTATTAAATTCCAATTGGAAATCCAACTAAACTAAATCCAGCACCTAACCCGACACCCTGTCTAGCACTTTTTGAAATTGTAGGAGATAGTAAATCTAGTATAGCAAAAGTACATGCTGCAGTAAGTGATAGTAACCATATTTCATTCCATTCAAGTTTGTTTTTTGGCAATATTATAGCAATAAATCCTATAACTAAACCTTCAGCAAGATATTTAATTAATCTAAATCCTGCTTCAGAATAATCAAATTTATATTCCATTCTTATTAATTATTTATATTTTTAATTTATAATAAAAATATATAAGATTAATATTATATAAATTATCATAAAGAACATGACAACTGTTGAAAATAAAAAAATAGAATTAGTAGACCCTAAAATAGAAGATCATTTAGACGAAGATAAGCCTATTCGTGGTCAGAAATATGTACTACTATCGTTTGTAAGTCCTGAAGATGTTATTGCAAATAAAGATGTAGTAATTTTTAGTAAATTTATTGAAAGTTTTTCAAATAATGTAAAAAATATGTTTGAATCTATAAAAGAAAAATATCCAGAAACATCTGATGTAATTAATAGTCTTTCGGAAACTCATAAATTTGTTCTTGATCCCAAAGATCTAAATGAACAATATAACTTTTTTAAATCTGTTAATGGTCAAGAATTAGAAGCTAAATATCATGCTGATAATAAAGGAATTACATCAATACGTGGTGTAAAAGTTAGAGGATGTTTTGATACAATTGATGAAGCTAAAATACGTAGTGAATTTCTCAAAAAATTAGGAGATAAATTCCATATTTATGTTGGCGAAGTTGGATGTTGGTGTGCTTGGGCACCTGATCCAGAATTTATTAAAGATGTTGAATATTCTAATTCACAACTTAATACTTTAATGAAGGAATATAAACAAAATATGGAAGATAAAGACACTATTTTTGAAAGCCGTAAAAATGATATAATTGCTGCATCTTCACAACAATCTTCTCAAACACCGACAGATGCTTTAAATGATGATATATCCGATGATACTAATGTAGAATTATCGAGTATTAAAGAAAGTCTTGAAAATGTAGATGTTTGGAGTGATCGTGATAAATAATTACTTTACATTATTTAGAGTCGTACCTATTATAAAATGAAAGCGATTGCTATATTTGTATTATTTATAGGTAGTTTATTAATAATTCAAGGATATTATAGTAATCTCAAAATATGTAAAAAGGATAAAGTAGTTGTTAAATATATTCCAAGAAATGTATATGAAGATCAAATGAGTCCAGAACAAAATTTAGAAACGTTCTATAAGAGTATGTTTGAAGATATCATGTTAATATAATTTTATTATTTTTATCCTCAATATTATTAAAATGGAAATATTAAGAAATATAGAAAAAAATGTCATAGACATAGTAAATTCAAATAATGCAATTAATTTAGAACCTTTAAATAAAAATATAAATATTTATTTTGAATATATATCTAACAAAGAAGATATTGATAATAAAAAAAGAGATATATATATTGAAAATTATGAAAATAAAAGGATTGCTCAAGATATAGAATATGATAATTATCTAAAAGAAAAGAAAGATCTAAAAGGATTATTACAATCAGAAAAAACAAAAACTGCTCTTCATAACTATTTAAGACTAAAACATCCAAAATATACAAATGATTTAAATGTACATACTTATCACAATATCGTTTTAAAAAAAGAAAAAGCTATAAAAGATCAATTAGTATCTCCTTATAAACCTACTAAACCTACTAAACCTACTAAACCTACTAAACCCGCTAAAATATGCCCTGAAGGAAAAGAAGTAAATCCAGTAACTGGAAATTGTGTTAATAAATGTAAAGTAGATGAATTTAGAAATGTTGAAACTGGTAAATGTAATAAAAATAAAGCAATTAAAAAGGTAGTAAAAAAGCAAGAAGTTAAACAAGAAGAAAATCAAGAAGTTAAAAAAGAAGAAAATCAAGAAGTTAAACAAGAAGAAAAGCAAGAAGTTAAACAAGATAAATGTTCGGAAGATAAAAAAAAAGAGTGTGAAGAAAAAGGAAAAAAATGTAATCCCGATTCTGGAAGATGTATAAAAAAATAAATTGCGTTTTAAAATAGGTTATCAAAATATAATATAAAATTAGGATTTGCTTAGAATTAAAATGTCGACACCTACTGCTACATTACCAAAAAATACTGACAATAAAAAACAGGACAGAAATGATATTAATGATCCATTGGTACAAGATGTGTTAAATGAGTTTCGTGACGAATATTCTTCAAATAATAAAAATAATAATGGTGGGGGTGGTGAAATGCTAACGGAATTTGAAGATATAGTTGAATTCCCTCCAGATGAAAACTATCATTCTCGACCAATGCAATATAGAAAATCTAACTATAATATGCCAGATAATTATTATAATAATCAACCTCATCAACATAATAGGACTGATAGCCATTCGTATTTAAATATTGATATTGAAATAGTTAAAAAAAATTTAACAATTGTTATAATTGTATTATTAATCCACAATACAGGGATTATGGCATTTATATATGAAAAAATGCCAGAATATTTACATGAAAATTTAAATGCTTATGATATTGCTTTTAAATCAATGTTATTATTCATAGTTTTATATATACTAAATATATTACATTATATTTAATTTCTGTATGTATAATTTATTAATTGACTACTTTTATTAGATGTTAATGATGATGAATATTTATAAATAAAAAATACACCAATAAAAAACGTTAAAAATATTGTAAATATAGTAGTACCAAACAATATTTTATAAGAAGTCATATCAAATTTTTCTTTATTCATAACAACTAATGATATTATGACTACCGTATATAATATAATTATCATAGAGTATACAGCAATAAATAGATATTGATTACTATAAGTTGATGTACTATAACTCCATAATAATAAAACTACTACTATTATGCTCATAATCGAATATCCAAATAACACAAATGTATTTTTTACAACTGCATCATTTTCAGTTTGTGATACAAATCTTTCTCTTGGCATTATTATCTATTAATCATAAAGATAATAATAATTTATACTAATTGATCATAATTTAAATCACCATAATAACCACAATTATAATCGTATCCTCCTAAATGATTATTACCATCATTTAATCCTTGTGATTTATATAAATGTTGTTTAGTGAATTCTCCAGATGTATCACCAATTTCTCTATTATGATAATTGTTATCATCATAAATGTTATTTTGTGCAGCGTGTAAATGTTCTTGGGAAATAAATGGACCATAACCTTCTTTATCTTCTAATTTATTTATATCTCTAATAACATTTTTTTTTGCATGATTATCTAATTTACAAATATCATTTTCACATTTTTTTTTTACATTTTCAGTATTGTTATTTAATTCTTTTTTAATTTCATATTTTATTTTTTCAATTTCTATACGAACCTTCTTTTTTTCTATAATTTCAGTATTATATATTCTAAAATATATTACTAATAGTGCTAATGTTATAACAAATCCAGCAATATTGTCGATAAATATTAATACTGCTAAACATAAAGTAGCCAAATAAACTTGCATATATGGATCTTTAAACAGTATTTTAAATGGTATGTCGCGAATTAATACTACTATTGATAATATTATAACTGAAAAAATTCTAAATAAATCAATAATCATTAATTATTATATCTCTATTATAATTCATATAAAAAAATGATAACATAATATTTATGTAATAAGAATAAAGAATTATATAAGATGTTGACAATCAATGGTTATAGTATTGTTAAATCTTCATTAGATAATGATAAGTTAATAAAAATAAAAGAAGATTTAACAATGAAACCACGAATAAATTTTGATATAGGTGTTAAAAAAGAGAATAATGATAATACATTTGTTTTATATCGTGAAACTGAAAAACGTATATACATACCCCGTTATTATGGCTTTTGTCAATTTGGTTTACCTAAAATATCAAAAGTAACAGGTGGTTTAGATATCAATGTAGATTTTAATGGTAAATTAAGAGATTATCAATTAGAACCTGTTAATAAATTCTTAGAAGCTGCTAAAAATCCTCTTAAAATGGGTGGTATTATTTCCGTACCTTGTGGTTTTGGAAAAACTATAATGGGACTTTACATTGCATGCCAACTTAAGAAAAAAACTATGTTTGTTAGTCATAAAGATTTCTTAAATCAACAATTCGTAGATACAGTCAAAACATTTTCTCCAAATGCCAATATTGGTATTATTAAACAAAATAAAGTTGATATAGAAAATAAGGATTTTATAATAGCATCTCTACAATCACTTTGTATGAGAGATTATGATATTAATATTTTCAATGATATTGGATTTATTATAATTGATGAAGTTCATCATACAGGTGCACAAGTTTTTTGCAGAGCATTTAAAAAATTACATACTCCAATAATTCTTGGATTATCTGCTACATTAAATCGTAAAGATGGTATGCGAAAAGTTTTTGAGTATTATATGGGTACTTCCGTATATACTATGAAAAAAAAGGAATTTACAGAAGTTGAAGTGCAAATTCATAAATATTACGAACCTAATATAGAATATTCAGGTATTAAACAAATGTGGAATGGTAGAGATAATATTGCTGCAATGATAAATAATATTTGTAATTTTAAACCACGTACCGAATATATTATAAATGTTTTAGAAAGTATAATTAAAAAAGAACCTGATCGACGTATACTCATTTTAAGTGAACGTAGAAATTTACTTAATGATATTGAAAAATATATTATAGATAAAAATATTTTAAATAAAGACTATGGATTTTATGTTGGTAAAATGAAGCAAAGTGATTTAAATATATCAGCTGAAAAACAAATCATATTAGCAACATACCAACTTGCATCTGAAGGATTTAATGTACCAACTCTAAATACTATAATATTTGCTTCACCTATATCTGATATTCAACAATCAATAGGTCGTATTCTTAGAGAACGACCAGAAGATAGAAAATATATACCATTATGTATTGATATTTTAGATGAGTTTTCTGCATTTAAAAGGAAAGGATATGCACGTACAAAGTTTTATAATACAAATAAGTATAATATATCTTATTATCTTGATAATGAATTAATTAATTATCAAGATAATACAACTGAAGAAGAAACAAAAACAAAATTAAATTTTATAGAAGATGATGATTAAAATATTATTTTAATATAGTAATAGTAAATATGATAGATAAAGAAATATACTATATAGAAATCATATGTATTATATTTCTAATATTATTTTTAGCATTATTATTTTATAACGTAACTATTCCCGAACCTGTTAAAGAAATTGAAAATGAATCTGATTATGTTATACCAAAAAAAGAAATTAAAATATCTAACCATGATGTTAAAGTAAGATGCCCTCCTAAATTAATTAATTTATATAATGAAGATATTAAACAATTACCAAATAAAAACGATATAAATATTATAAATAAAAGTAGAATTAATCTTTATAATAATAACAATTTAATTGATAACCCAAACTTTAATAAAGAAATTATAACTCAAGAATCTATTAAAACAAAGAAGGATAGGGAATTTGATCCAGAATTAGAAAAGGTTTATACTACAGATCTAGCTGAAAATAATAATCCAAATATTGATTATAATCAAATATTTGATTATTCCGTAAAACCTAATAAAAGTGATTTGCCAATGGTTAATATGCCCGCATGCTATCTCAAAAGTAATTCCAGATCCTTTAAATTATCTGATAAATTAGCCCAATTATAAAATGAGTACATAATTTAATTTTAATTTGATATTTATTGATTTATATATTTTTTAACATAATTTGTAATTATGTACTCATTTAAACAATATTCAATAATAAATTAATGAATTAAATAACAACAGATTAATTACAGATATTATTTAATTCATTATTTAAATATGTTATTATTAATTTTTTATATGAATTATCATTAGTTTTTTTAAAAGTAATAGTATAATTTTTATTTAATATAAACACTTTTTCTTTATCTGTTAATATATATCTATCTACATATTCTATGAGATCATATAGAGTTTTATTTCTAATATATATATTTAATTTAGATAAAAAGATTTTAAATACACTTTTATATCTAAAAATATAGAGATCTTTAATAGAATATAATGCATATAATATATTATCTTTATATTCAATTTTATCTACTAAATTGTCAATAATTACATTATTAATTATTTCCGTTGATTCCCTAATAGCATCTTTTAAAGCAAAAAAAGATTCAATTTGCGATTCATCATGATTATTATTATTGGTTTTTAAAGTTGACAATACTGGTTTTAAATTATCTCTAATCTTACCTCTTACTGACCATATAGGAGTACTATCAAATAAATATGGTATATTATTATTATTAGCATATTTTACAATATCTACTTTTTTAACATTAAGCATTGGTCTCCAAAAATTAATAGAATCTATTGATTTTAAAATTTCCATACCAGATAAATTATCATAATTATTTTTATTTGTTATATTTGTTATTATATTTTCAAAACAATCATCTTTATTATGACCAAGTAATACATATGTATTATTATCACTTATTTTTTCGTACATATTATATCTAATTTTTTTTGTGAGTTCTTCATAAATATCTCTTAATCCATTATTTAAACAATCACATCTACTTATTTCAGTAATTGTTCTATATACTAACTTAACATCCAACATATTACAAAAATAATTTACAAATTCTAATTCATCTGTTGATTCAATACGATTATTATAATTTATATGAACAGCTATAACGTTATTAGTTATTTTTTTAATAATATGTAAAGCTACAATACTATCTACACCTCCTGATAATGAAACTATAATTCTACAATTATTTTTAAGTTTAATATATTCATTTTTTACTGTTGTAAATATAATATTATTATTTGTAGAAACTTTTTTTTGAATCAAAGAATTTTTATCAAATATATTTTGATCAATTTCTTCAATTTTTTTAACTATTAAAGTATTATTCACATATGTTTCATTGATATCTGAATAGATATTATTTATAGTTGCATAAATATATCTTTTACATTTAGTTTTATTTAATTCATTTGAATTATTATAAATATTTATAAATATATTAATAATTTCATGAATTTTACTTATATCTTTCACGTGTCTAAATGGTAAATAAACAAAACATAATTCATCGATTGTTAATATTTTTTCATAAATACTTAGCACATAATTTGAAAATTTAATTGCATCATAAGAATATTGTATTATATTAATATCCTCATGTAATCTTTTATAATGTCTTGGTATTTGATCGAGTAATAGAATGCAAGATATCAATGTTTCTTTACTATAAAATTCTTTAAATTCTAATATTTTATTAGTATTATTGATATACTTTAAATATTTGTTACATAAATATTCATCAATAATTTTATCATTAGCAAACCATTTTGATCTATTATTAAACCATTCATTATAAATATTATTCATCAAAATACATATTGTAATAGTAAATAATATTTATATTGTTTTTTATTTAAAAAAATGATAGATAATATATTACAATAACATATTATTAGTCTAATGCAAGGTATTATTAGTTTTTCGAATAGAATTGCTTTCAATATTAAAAGTAATGATCATAAAGATTTAATATTGTCCGATTTATATGATAAATATAATATTAAAATTCTACAAAGACATCATCATAATTTGGATATAAATAATGTTAATTTTATTTTATCAAACCATATGTTGAATTTAAGATCAAATGGTAATAGATATTATCTTTATTTTACATTATATAATGATGTTGAAATTATGTATTATATTGATAAAAAAATACACCCTGGTTATCAACGTCCTCGAATAATATTTGGTAGAGGATTATTTGATAAAAACCTGTTTAAAAATACATTATTTGATGGTGAAATGGTAAAATGTAAAGACGATTCTTGGACATTTTTAATTAATGATATTATTTGTTACGAAGGTATACATTTAACAAATAAAACATTACCCGAAAGACTCAATATAATTTATAATTTACTTGATAAACAATACACGCCTGATAAAACTATTGATGTATGTAATTATAAAATTAAAACATATTTCAATATGTATAAAGAATCAATAGAAGAAATTGAAAAAATATCTAAAGAGCTAAATTATACATGCAGGGGTATTTATATATGGCCATATAGTTTGAAATACAAACCGAAGCTATATAATTTTGACGATTCAAATATTGTCGAAGTCGTTAGAAAAACAAAAGATATTACAGAATTCAAAACAACTACTAATGTTGAAAATATACCTAAAATAGTTACAAAAAATGTTATAAATGAAATAATTGGTGAAAATGATAGAATATTATATTTAACAAAAACAAATGAACCTGATATTTATAATGTTTATGATAAAGAAGATATAAAAAATATGCTAGGTATTTCATTGGTTCAAAGTCTTAATGACAGCAAAATGTTAAGACTCGCATTTAAAGATAAAAATGCAATGACTGTAATTGCATTTATTTGCACTTATAATGAAAAGTTTAAAAAATGGCAACCAATATCTACTTCATAATTGCTTTTAATGAATTGTGAGATAAATAGTCTTTTAGTTCAAAATCTCCATATTTTAATTCTTCTATCCATTTTATTTTTTCATCAGTACTACAATTAATATGTGGTGGGAATTTTTTTATAATAAGTTTTGGTAAATTATATTTTTCTAACACAATTTGCTTATTTATCTGTTCTGAATGTTCGTAGTATATATGAGCATCACATATTGAAAGACAAATTTCAGAAATATCAATATGTAATACTGTTGCAAGTATTTGTGTTAAAAGTGCTGTACTTGCTATATTAAATGGTAATCCTAAAAATAAATCTGAACTACGCAGAGTCATATGACATGATAATCCTTTACTGGTTTTATTAAAAATATATAAAATATGACATGGAGGTAAAGCCATTTTATCCAAATCAACTGGATTCCACCCAGATAATACAGCTCTTCTACTATTGTTAGGTTTTTGTAATTCATCTAATAAATATTTAATTTGATCCTTACCAAATGTATTCGAATCATTATAATCTTTTCCGAATTTACGCCATTGCCAACCATATACTGGTCCTAATTCACCTTCTTTATATTCAGTTAGTCCAATACTATCAAGATATTCTCTTGTAGAATTACCATCCCATATATTTATATTTTTTTCCTTTAATTCGTTTGCATTAGTAGAACCTCTCAAAAACCATAGAAGTTCTTCTACGATACCCCTGAAAAACATTTTTTTAGTAGTTAATAATGGAAAATTATTAATATTATCAAACTTAATCATACATCCGAATTTTGAATATACAACCCCGTTTCTTGTTGATTTTATTTCACCATTTTTTAAAGTTTCTTTTAAAAGATTTAAATAACCTTCTTCATTTTCAAAATACATTTATTATTATATAATAATAATTTTTTATATATTTATTTCATATATTTTAACATATCTATATTTTCATAAAGTCTTCTTAATAAATATGGGTAAATATCGAAAATATTACCATATGGAACATACTTAAATACAGTTTTATTTTTACTTAATAAATATTCTGTTGAATTATCCCCCATACCCAATAATTGTGCATATGATACATTATATCCTGGTTTAAGTGATAAAGTATATTCAATCGATTCTTTATTATGTGTAGCTATACAAATTTTATTATTTGTGTTTTCAATAAGATATTTAACAGCATCATTATAATTAACATCCGTATCTTTTTTATCTTTAAATAGTTCTATATTATTTCTATTATAATAAGCTCCTCTTACTAATTTAAATCCTATTTTATCATAGGTATCTAAATCGCGTTTAATATAATATAAACTATTTTTTTTATACATTTGATATGTTTTAAATAAATATAAATTATCTATATCTTGATATTTTTCAATAATTTTATTAAAAATCTGATTTTCTTTTTCATATGAATATGTGCTTTCAGCATCAAAATAGATGTATTTATTATGATGTTTTGTATTTATAACTCTTTTTATAAATTTATCAATATTATCTTCGGGATTATATTCTGAAAAAGATGAAAGTTTAATAGCATACCCTATATCATGTTTAGTGTGATCAAAACTTATTTGATTTATTAATGAGATTACTTCTTTATTATAATTTATAACATCACCATGTGTATTAGCACCTTCCTTTGCATAATCAATAATAGGAATTATAGATTTGTCATACAATTTATCAATAAATTTAGAAACAGCAATATAATTAGTACCACCAATAAATCTAAATAACATAAACTATAATTTGATAATATTTTAATATTATTAACTTAAATTTTGAATATAGTTATTAATTTACTATTTATTATAATATATGATAGGAATTTTAACATTTATAATAAAATATAGTATAATTATAAAAAGTGAGTATGAAACATGTTATTATAGGGGCAGGAATAACAGGATTATATCTTGCATACAAGTTAATAAAAGTTAAAAAAGTAGATCCTATTGATATAGTATTATATGAAAAGAATAATCGTATAGGAGGACGCGTTTATACATATAGCAATAAGGGATTTAACTATTCTGTTGGAGCAGGAAGATTAGGAAAAAAACACAAATATGTTATGAAATTAATTAAAGATTTCAAGTTAGATAATCAAATAATAGATATTGGAAATAACAAATGCTATTTTATTGATGGAAAAATGATGTATGAAAATGAATTATTAAAACATTATAATTCAAATTTTAGCAGTTTAGATAAATTATGGGAATATGCTATAACTAAGAAAGTTAAAGTTAATAAACATGATTATAACTTACATAATTACTTTTCATTATTTATGTCTACAAATGAAGTTGAATTACTAAGAGCTTCACTGGGATATATTGCTGAAATGTTTGATATGAATGCATATAATGGAATATTAACTTTACGTAAAGATTTTGATGTCAAAAATAATGACTTTTTTATATTAAAAGATGGTTTACAAATATTATGCGATGTTTTATATAATTATTTATTATCATGTGGAACCGAAATTAAATTTAATTCAACATTGACTGATATTGATGATAAAAAAAAAAATTATAATATTGGATCTTCAAAATATAATTATAATAAAATGTATGTAACTATTACTAGACGTGATTACATTAATATACCATATTTCAAAAATTATGATTATTTGTTTAATAATGTTAGTGATGGTAAACTTTTGAGAATATATGCGCAATTTAAAGATGTTTGGTTCAAAGATATTCCCAAAACATTAACTGATAATAAATTGCAATTTATAATACCGATTGATTATGAATCTGGATTAATACAAATAAGTTATAGTGATAGTTATAATAGTGATTTTTGGAATAATTTTAAAGATAAAAAAGATGTTAAAAAACATATCAGGAAATTATTAAATGAAATGTTTCCTGATAAAAAAATAAAAGAACCAGAATGGATTTCAATGCATTATTGGAGTTCTGGTGACCATTTATGGAAAGTTGGTATTAATTCAAAAAAAATACAAAAAGAGATTGATAATGTTTTTGTTAAAAAAGACATATTTATATTAGGAGAAACCTATTGTGATAGGCAAGCATGGATAGAGGGAGCTATTGAAACAGTTCATAAGAAAATTCTAAATTGAATTGTTAATAAAACAAGAACAATTTAAAGGATTTTCGCAAAATCCTATACAAAATTTATTATTCATTATTTTTTGCGTATATTTTTTATATTCTTTTTTACGGTCATTGTGTTTTTTATCTTTAATAATATTAACTAATTCAAATGCACGTTTTCTCATTAAAATACTAGATAAATTACAAACGATTTTTGTTGTATTTTTCATAATCTGGGGTGATGTCATTATTTGTGATGTTCTATTATATATAATTAAAAAATAAAATATACTTATGTCATTTTTTATAATATTATCATCTTTAATTTAAAATGGCACCGTCATTGTTTGGCGGCGGAGAGTATTGACAGATGCTCCATTTAAGTTTTGAGAACAGTTAATATCATTTTTTTCAGATTTTTTATTAATTCTAAGTCTTATAGGTAGAACATAGCGCTCAGTATTTTTAATATACTCGAAATCACTTTTAATAGATGAACTACTTGCTTGGTTTCCATAACCAAATCTGGCAGAATCACTTTCAATTTGACTTGCTCCACGAGTTGCTCCACGAGTTGCTCCACGAGTTGCTCCACG
>MDTF01005441.1_pt1 | contig 13249 bp, 14 predicted proteins | sample 811191 | NCBI WGS metagenome assembly MDTF01 (sample SAMN05326649, study PRJNA326480) | marine metagenome | isolation source: seawater | place: Southern Ocean | collected 2011
ATAATTTGCATATTTTATACTAATGAAAAAAGAAAAATTTACCTATGAAAAAAGTGGTGTAAACATAAATGCTGCTGATAATTTTGTTAAATTTATATCAAGCATCTCATCAAAAAATAAAGGCAAAAAAAAGTTTAGTAATATTGGTGGTTTTGGGTCAATTTCAGATATTCCAAATAATTTAAAGAAACCAAAAATTGTAGCATGCACTGATGGTGTTGGTACAAAGATTGAGATAGCAAACACTCTTAATAAATATGACACAATTGGTATTGATTTAGTTGCTATGAGCGTAAACGATCTAATTGTTCAGGGAGCAAAACCATTATTGTTTTTAGATTATATTTCAATTAACAAAATTGATTTAAAAAAATTAAAATCTATTCTTAGGGGTATAGTAAAAGGTTGTAAAATTGCTGACTGTGAATTAGTTGGTGGAGAAACTGCAGAAATGCCAGGTACTTATACCAGAGGTAAGTTTGATATAGCTGGTTTTGCTGTGGGTGTCGTTGATGAAAAAAATATTTTGGGCAAAAAAAATATTATGAAGGATGACTTAGTACTAGCTATACCTTCTAGCGGCTTACATTCTAATGGATACTCTCTAGTTCGCTATGTTCTTAAAAAAACAAAAATTAATTTAAAGAGTAATAATTTTTTAAAAAAAGAATTGTTAAAACCTACAAAAATTTATGTGAAAGAAGTTTTGAGCCTAATTAATAAAAGTCTTATAAATGGCTGTGCTAACATCACGGGTGGTGGACTATCAGATAATATTAAAAGAATAATACCAGATGGATTAATTGCAGATATTGATTTAAATAAAATTAATACTAAAAAAGTTTTTAAATGGTTAAAAAAAAATAATATAGATGACAAAGAAATGTTAAAAACATTTAATTGCGGTGTTGGTTTTTGCCTAATAATTAAACCTAAAAATTTAAGTAAAATTTCAAAATTTTTTACTAAAGAATTTAAACCATATGTTATTGGTAAGATAATTTCTGGAAAAAATAAAGTTAGACTTAATGGAAAAATTGACTGGTCCTAAAAAAATAAAAACTGCTGTTTTTATTTCTGGAGCTGGTAGTAATTTTAAGAGCCTTATTAATTTTTCTAAGATAAAAAGAACTCCCATTTCAATAGATTTGGTTATTTCTAACACTCATAAAGCAAAAGGTTTAAAGTATTCAGATCAATATAATATCAAAAAAAAGTATTTAATTTCAAAAATATCATCAATACTGAAAAAAATATTTTGATATTACTTAAAAAAGAAAAAATAAAATTTATTTGTTTGGCTGGTTTTATGAAAATTTTATCTAATAATTTTATAAAAAAATTTGAAGGTAAGATAATTAATATCCACCCTTCTCTTCTTCCAAAGTACAAGGGTCTAAACACTCATAGTAGAGCTATACTGAATAAAGATAAATTTACTGGCTGTACAGTTCATTATGTGACAGCAAAACTAGATTCTGGAAAGATAATTATGCAAAAAAAAGTTAAAATAGCAATCAAAGATAGCACTACCTCTTTAGCAAAAAAAGTTCTTAGACAAGAGCATAAATTATACTGCGCTGCTATTATAAAAATTTTTAATTAGTCCTTAAAAAAAAAATCAATTTCTATTTTAGCATTTTCAACACTGTCAGAACCATGGACTGAGTTTTTATCAATCGAAATTCCATATTTTTTTCTTATTGTTCCTTCTGCAGCATCCTCAGGTTTAGTTGCTCCCATTAACTCTCTGTTTCCTAGGACCGCATTGTCTTTTTCAAGAACCATTACAACAATTGGTCCTGATGATAAATAAGCACATAAATCATTATAAAAGGGTTTTGTTTCGTGAACTTTATAAAATTGTTCTGCTTCAGATTTTGCTATTTGAATTTTTTTATCTTTTACAATACTAAAACCTTTATTTTTAAACATTTCTTTTATCTCATTATCTAAATTTCTCTCTACTGCATCTGGTTTAATAATTGATAAAGTTTGCTCCATATTACTCATAATGCTCCTCGATTAGTTGATTTAATAATCTTACTCCAAAGCCAGTAGCTCCACCTGGATTCAAATTTGCAGCTTTTTTTGAAAAAGCCATTCCCGCTATATCTAAGTGCACCCATGGTGTTTTGTTTGTTACAAATCTTTGTAAAAATTGTGCGGCAGTTATTGAGCCTGCTCCACCTGAGTAGTTTATGTTTTGCATATCTGCTATTGGTGAGTTTATTAACTTGTCATAATTATCATGTAATGGAAGTCTCCAAACTTTTTCTTTTACCTTTTCTCCTATCTTAAATAATTTATTTGATAGATCATCATTATTAGAAAATAAACCAGCATACTCTTCCCCTAATGCCATTATTATTGCACCAGTTAAAGTTGCAAGATCTATCATAAATCTTGGTTTGAATTTTTTTTCTGTAAAACTTAAAGCATCTGCCAAAACTAATCTTCCTTCAGCATCTGTATTTAAAACCTCAATAGTTTTACCATTATAAGCTTTAACTATATCTCCAGGTCTTTGGGCGTTACCACCTGGCATATTTTCAACCAAACCAACTACACCAACTGCATTTACTTTTGCTTTTCTAGTGGCTAAAGTTTGTATTAACCCCGCGACAACTGCCGAACCAGCCATATCATATTTCATTTCTTCCATAAATTTAGCAGGCTTTAAAGAAATACCACCTGTATCAAAACAAACTCCCTTCCCTACAAAAGATAAAGGTGCTTTTTTATCTTTTTTATTTCCATTCCACTCAAGTGTCACAAGAAACGACTCATTAATACTACCTCTTCCAACTCCAAGTAAAGAATGCATGCCTAATTTTTTCATTTGCGACTCATTATAAACGGTAACTTTAATTCCTAACTTTCTTAATCTTAAAAGTCTGTTTACATATTCTTTTGGATTAAGAACATTGGGTGGTTCAGAAACAAGGTCTCTTGCAAAAAAAGTTCCCTCTTCAATCGCCTTGAATCTTAATTCATTTTGAATTGTTATTTTATTTTTATTTCCAATTACATTTATTAAGATAATTTTTGTATTTTTTTTTGACTTGTAAATATTAAATTCATAAGATTTTAGCTTTAAACCATGTAAGAAATGACCTAGAGTATTCTCTGATTTATTGCTTATACTGTCTGAACTTATAGAATAATCATTCTTCTTATCATAATTTATATATCCATGAAATTCAGCTCCAAGACCTTCAATATCAGAGGTTTCTACATTTTTTTTGAGGGATATCAAAAATATAGTTTTCTTAGAATTGACTTCAAAAAAAAGTAAATTTTTTTTTAAATCACTACTTTTTAACAAGTCATTTATGTAAGAAAATTCCACATTGGAAATATATTTTTTTAAAGTATTGATATTGAAATTTTCATCAACAAATAGGACAAGGTTGGTTGAGGGTTTTTTAATGCTGTTATTTATATGGTTAATTTTAATAGTCATAAATTTTAAATACACTCTATGTTAGATGAGTGGTATATATGAAAAATAATATTACAATTCAATGAAAAAAATACTATTTACTAATTTTTTTAAGGATACCTTGAAATTTTTTATTATTATTAATGTTTCAATAGCCTTAATTGTATGGGTTATCCAGGCAGTTAATTACCTAGATTTTATAACTAAAGATGGTCATGGTTTTCAGGTGTATTTTTCTTACACTATTATGAATTTTCCAAAAATTTTCGAAAGGATTCTTCCTTTGATATTTTTTATTTCGTTGTTTTACAAACTCCAAGAGTATGAGCAGAAAAATGAGCTTCTTATATTTTGGACAGTTGGGATAAATAAATTGTATTTTATAAATATGGTTATTTTTTATTCATTTTTCTTTGTTTTTTTTCAAATTATTCTTGCATCTTATGTTACACCAAAAGCACAAGATAAGGCTCGATCCATTATTAGAAATTCTAATATAGATTTTTTTCCTTCATTAATTAAGGAAGGTAAATTTATAGATACAGTAAAAAATCTGACTATTTTTATTGAATCAAAAGATTTAGATGGAAATTATAATAATATTTTTTTAGAAGATTTGAAATTATCCAGTGTATCTGCTCAGCCAGGTAAATCACAAATTATCTATGCCAAAAAGGGCTTGCTAAAAAATGATAATGGTAAAAGATATTTAGAATTAATTAATGGAAAAATAATTAATAATAATAATTTTAAATTAACAAGTTTTTCTTTTAAAAAGATTGATTTTAACTTATCAAAATATACTTCTAAAAGTACCACTTTTCCAAAAATGCAGGAGCTTTCAAGTATGTCTTTATTTAAATGTCTATATTATTACTTTAAATTTAAAGGTCCTTTTAATTCTGGTGATAAAAAAACAATTGACGTATTTTTAATTTGTGACAAAAATTCAATAAAAGATGTTAAAGAAGAATTTTTTAAACGATTTTATAAACCAATAAATATTCCCTTAATAGCTTTGCTAACATGTTTGATTATCCTAGTGCCAAAAGAACATCAAAAATATAATGTACTTAAATTTATTATATTTTTAGTAGCTGTATCTATTATGGTAATTTCAGAAGCATCTTTAAGATATATTGGCCAAAGTGTGCTTGGTGCATCTTTTTTTATTTTTTTCCCACTAATTTTATTTTTAACAATTTATATAATTCTATTTAGAAAATTAAAAAATTAAATATTGATATGCTAAAAACTTATGAAATTTATATAATTAAAATATTTTTAAATAAAATATTTAATGTTTTTGCTGTTTTTTTTTCATTAGTATTTATAATGGGGATACTTGAAGAAATAACTTTTTTTAAAAATTTAAATGTTGATTTTTACTACCCCATCCTTTTCAGTTTTCTTAATGCTCCTTCAGCACTATTTGAGGTTTTTCCATTTATATTTTTAATTGCTACTCAGTTTCTTTTCTTAGATTTAAATAAAAAAAATGAATTAGAGGTTTTTAAGATTAATGGTCTGAGCAACTTAAAGATTATGAAAATTTTATCTTTAGCCTCTTTAATTTTGGGATTTGTTATAATATCTTTCTATTACAGTTTTTCCTCTAAATTAAAATTTTTCTATCTTGAAAATAAAAACTCTTACTCTAATGACAATAAATACCTAGCTGTAGTCAAAGAAAGTGGACTTTGGATTAAAGACGAAATTGATAATAAAATTTATATTATAAATTCTGATACAATTGAGAATAATTTTTTGAACACTGTATCAATTAATGAGTTTGATGATGATTTTAATTTAATAAGAATAATTAAATCTAAAAAAATAGATATATCAAATTATGAATGGATAATTTTTAAACCATTGATATTTTCAGGAAATCAATCTGCTCAAAGTCAAAGTGATATTAGTCTTATTACACATTTTAATAAAATAAAAATTAATGGTCTTTTTGAAAACTTGACTTCTCTCAGTATTATCAAGCTCATAAAATTAAAAAAAGATTATAGGCTTTTGGGCTACTCCGCTATAGAAGTTGACTCTCATTTACACAAGCTTTACTCATTACCCTTATATTTGTCAATAATGACAGTCATTACTGGAATTACCATGTTTAATGTTAAGCGAAATCAATCTTTAATATTTCATCTCATATTTGGAATATTCATATGTGTTATAATTTACTATTTTTCATACTTATTTAATTTATTGGGACAAAATGGTAAAATTCCATTAATCTTTTCAATATATTTACCTTTTTTGATACTTTCTCTTTTTATATTAATAGGATTGATTAAAATTAATGAAAAATAATCTACTATTTTTATTTCTTCTTACTGCTTGTTTTCTATCTTTTGAAAATGAAGCTCATTCAAGTGATTTAGTTTTTAACACCCCTGAAATAAAAATTTTAAACAATGGTGATACTGTTGTTGCCGGCAATGGAACGGTTGAATCTCCTGACAACAAAATAAAATTAGATGCTGAAAGCTTTAACTATGACAAGATCACTTCAATTCTTGAAGCTAAAAATGGCACTGCATTTTTAGAAGAAAAAAAAATTGAAATTAAAGCCAACAAATTTTTATACAATAAAGACTTATCTACAATTAATGCTACTGGTGATGTTGAAATAAAAGATTTAGAAAAAGATGTTATAATTAGCACTCAAAATATTTTATATTTTGATTCTGAAAAAATTATCAAATCTGACACAGAATCTAATATAAAAGACAGTTTTAATAATTTTTTCTCAACAAGTAACTTCGTATATACACTAAATGATAATTTAATAAAATTAACAAATGGAAAATTAGTAGATGCTAAAAAAAATATAATTGATATTGAAAAAGGTTATATCAATTTGCTGTCTGGTAAATTAATAGGCAAAGATGTATCAATTGCTTTTGATAATAGTAGTTTTGAAGAAAATAATGAACCTAGACTTAAAGGAAATACAATCACTTCAGATGAAGAAAAAACAATTATTAAAAATGGTGTTTTTACAACATGCAAAAAAAATGATAGCTGTCCACCTTGGCAGTTTTTTGCAGAGGAAATAAAACATGATAAAAAAAAGAAAACACTTTTTTATAAAAATGCTTGGTTAAAAATTTATGACAAACCAGTTTTCTATTTTCCAAAATTTTTTCATCCTGATCCTACTGTAAAGAGACAGTCAGGTTTTTTAATGCCTACATTTGTAAGTTCTACTAATACAGGTGAGGCACTTCGCGTGCCCTACTATCATGTTATTTCTAATAATAAAGACTTTACAATTAATCCAAGGTTTTATTTGAAAGATAAATTTTTGGCTCAGTCAGAATATAGACAAGTAAACGCTAAATCCAAACAAACAATAGATATGAGTGTTTTTAATGAAAAAAAAGAAGGTACAAAGAGTCATTTTTTTGCAAACTCTATAAGCCAATTAGATTTTTCTACATTTAATGAAACCAACCTGTCTCTTCAACTTCAAAAAACTTCCCATGACAATTATTTAAAAATTTATAAAATAAAATCACCCCTAATAAATAACAATGGTTCCTTATCTTCATTTCTAGAAATTAATGCTTATAGAGAAGATTTATCTATAACTACAAACTTTCAGGTTTATGAAGACTTATCTAAAAAAGATAGTGATAGATATGAATTTATTTATCCAAACTTTGACATTGTAAAAAGTTTTCAAAATTTTGAAGAAATGAATGGCAATCTTAGTCTTAATACATCAGGACATATAAAAAATTATGATACTAATATATTTGAAAAAACTCTTATTAATGATTTAATTTTTAATTCTAATTCAAAAATTTTAAACAATAGATTTAAGAATACTTATAATTTTTTATTTAAAAATATTAACACAAATAGCAAAAACTCAACATTATACAAAGATAGTGCAAACCATGAGATTGCTGCAATTGGCGAATTCAATACATCCTACCCTTTAAAAAAAGAGACAGATAAATACACAAATATATTTAAGCCATTAATTTCATTGAGATATAGTCCTAACAATTCAAAAAATTTGAGAAATGAAGAGAAAAAAATAGATTCAACTAATATTTATAGTTTAAATAGAATTGGATCAAGCACCTCAGTTGAGGGTGGGTTTTCTATGACCTATGGGTCTGAATTTTTAAAATTAGATAAGAATGATAATGAAATATTTCAGGCTAGTATTGCAAATGTAATAAAAGATAAAGTAGATGATAAAGTATCTAGATCTAGTTCTTTAGGGGATAAAACTTCAGATATTATTGGTGGTTTGAGACTAAGCCCAAATAATTATATTAAAATGAAATATGATTTTGCACAAGATAGCAACTTAACGGATACAAACTTTGAAATATTAGAAGGTGAATTCAAAGTTAATAACTTTGTGACGTCCTTTGAGTATATGAATGAAAATAATACAATTAAAAAAAATAGTTATCTTACGAACAAGACTACTTACATAATGAGTGATTCAAAAAGCATAGCTTTTAGAACGAGAAAAAATAAAAAAACTAGACTTACTGAATTTTATAATTTGATGTATCAATATCGAAATGACTGTTTAGTTGCAGGTATTGAATATAATAGAGAATATTATGATGATAATGAACTTAAACCTGAAGAGAATATTTTCTTTAAACTTACAATTATTCCAATGGGAGAAACAAAAAGTCCTAGCATAAAAAGATGATAAACAAACAATTTTTTATATTTGTAGTTCTTGTTCTTTTGGTATTCAATTTAAAAGTATTATCAAAGGAAGATATATCTATATCGTATAAAGTTAATGACGAAATTATTACAAATATTGATATCAAAAAAGAAGCTCAATATCTAATTGCATTGAATAATCAATTAACAAATTTAGAAAAAAATGAAATCTTGGAAATCTCTAAAGAATCAGCCCTAAGAGAGAAAATAAAAAAGATAGAACTTTTAAAATTTTTTATTCTAGAGGATATAGACCCAAATGTTGGTCTATATATTGAAAGAATATACTTACAGTTAAAACTCAATAATAAAGCAGAGTTTGAAAAATATCTAATTAAGAATGGATTAACTTATAGCTATATTGAGCAAAAAATTCAGATTGAGATGTACTGGAACAAGCTAATTTATGAAAAATATATAGATCAAGTAAATATAGATCTAAAAAGATTAAAAAATGAAATAGAAGAAAATAAAAAAAAAATTAAAGTTCAGATATATCGACTTTCTGAGATAGTTTTTGAAATAGATAATAAAATTAACATTGATAAAAAAAATAAAAATATTAATGAAAGCATTAGTGAAATAGGCTTTCAAAATACAGCAAATATTTATAGTATTTCAGATAGTTCAAAATTAGGTGGAGATATTGGGTGGATTGAAGAAACAGAACTTTCAAAAGATATCTTAAAAGTAATTTCTAAGCTAAATATTGGTGAACATTCTCCACCAATCCTAAGAGGGAGTGGCTATCTAATATTAAAGATAGATGAGATTAAATTTAAAAAAAAGATGACTAATAAAGATGAAGAACTTAAAAAAAGAATTCAATTTGACACTTCTAGACAATTGGAACAATTTTCAAAAATTTATTATAACAAAGTGAAAATTAATTCAGTAATAAATGAACTATAAAGCAATTTTAATTGTAGCGGGTGAGCCAAATAGTATTTTTTTGGAAATATTTTTTAAATCTATAAAAAAAACTTACAAGAAGCCAATTATATTAATTACTTCAAAAAAACTATTAATTAAGCAAATGAGTTTATTAAATTTTAATTACAAGATTAAATCTATCGATGTAAATAATTTAAGACTGCATCAGCTAGATAACAGAAGTATTAATATTATAAATGTTGATTATAATTTTAAAAAAGCTTTTGAAAAGATCTCATCAAAGTCAAATAAATATATTCATAATTGCTTTGATATGGCATTAAAAGTTTTAGAAAAAAATAATAATATTGGACTTTTAAATGGACCTATTTCTAAGAGATTTTTTTTAAATGGTGCTTATCTGGGCATAACTGAATATCTAGCAAATAAAACTAGTACAAATAATGTTACTATGCTTATTTATAACAAAAAATTATCTGTTAGCCCAATTACTACACATCTACCATTAAAAGATGTGCATAAAAATATAACTAAACAAAAAATAATTAATCAAGTGATGCAAGTTAATAACTTTTATAAAAAGGTACTTAAAAAGAATCCCAATATTGCAATAACAGGTCTAAACCCACACTGTGAGAGTAACTACAAATCAAGTGAAGAGGATAAGACAATTATACCAGCTATTAAAATTCTTTGTAATAAAAAATACCTAGTAAAAGGACCTTTTCCTGCTGACACGATATTTATGAAAGAAAATTTAAAAAAATATGATGTAATTATTGGCATGTATCATGATCAAGTTTTAACCCCATTAAAAACTTTGTATGGATTTAATGCAATAAATATTACATTAGGCTTGCCTTTTATAAGGGTTTCCCCTGATCATGGCCCTAACACGTCTATGCTAGGGAAAAACAAATCTGACCCTACTAGTTTAATTGAAGCTTTAAAATTCTTGGATAAATAAATGTTTATTAAACCAAAAAAAAGTCTGGGACAAAATTTTTTAATAGATCGTAATGTTTTAGAGCAGATTGTTGATACTGTTGAAGTTGAAAACAAAGAAATTTTGGAGATAGGTCCTGGTAGTGGAAATTTAACAACATTTATTTTAAAAAAAAATCCAAAAAAAGTTTATACGATTGAAAAAGATGACGAGTTAGCTCTATTATTGAAAGATAAATTTTCCAATGAAATTACTATTATCAATGATGATATTTTAAAGATATCTGAAGATAAAATTTCCAATGAAAAACTCACTGTATTTGGAAACTTACCCTATAATATTTCTACTGAAATTCTTTCAAAGTGGATAATTAACATAGATAAAAAATTCTGGTTTGAAAACTTAGTGTTAATGTTTCAAAAAGAAGTTGCTGAAAGAATTATTGCAGTATCGAATACGTCAAAATATGGACGATTATCTATTTTATCAAACTGGAAACTAAATATTAAGAAAATAATAGATATTAAGCCACAGAGTTTTTCACCACGACCAAAGATTGATAGTACGCTGCTATTATTTACCCCAAAAGAAAATTTTTTTGAATTAAAGGATGCTAAAAACCTTGAAATGATAACTAGGGTTTTCTTTAGTCAAAGAAGAAAAATGCTTAAAAAACCTTTTAATCAAGTTTTTGATAATGCTAAAGAAATCTCAGAAAAGTTTAACATTAATCTAAATTTAAGACCGCAAAATTTAAAACCTGAAATGTACTTTAACCTTGTTAAAGAGTATGAGAGTTTAAGAGGTCAATAAGTTAATATGCTGTCTTATGTATTCTTTGTCATAATCCTTTGATCCATTATTAACTTCAGCTTCAATCAAACTGTTAATTTTAGAATAACATTCATCAAGATCATCGTTTATAATTACATAATCATAATTAATCCAATGTAGCACATCTCTACTAAATTCCTTCATTCTTTCATCTACAATTAATTTATCTTTCATATCTCTATTAGACAATCTCTCAAACAAAACTTTCTTGCTTGGTGGAAGAATAAAAAAAGTAATCAACTTATAGTTCAATTTTTTATTTTTGATTTGGTCAGCTCCTTGCCAATCAATATCAAATATTACATTTTCACCTTTTTCAAGCTTTTCTATGACTGGCGTTCTTGTAGTTCCATAAAGATGACTAAATACTTTTGCATACTCCAAAAATTCTTCATTTTTAATTAACTGTTCAAATTTTTCGTTATTAACAAAATAATAGTCTTTATCAGCAACTTCGTCAGACCTTGGTTTTCTTGTTGTGTGAGATACAGAAATGAGAAAATTTTTTCTTTTTGATAAAAGTTTTACTAGGGTGGTTTTACCTGCCCCAGATGGGGATGATAAAATCACCATTATCCCATCTTTTTTTATGGACATTTTAATTATTTAGTTTGCTTTGCCTTCAATAAACTTAACTGCATCGCCTACAGTTAGAATTTTTTCTGCTTGGCTATCTGAAATTTCTGCTCCAAATTCTTCTTCGAAAGCCATTACTAATTCAACTGTGTCTAAACTATCTGCTCCAAGATCATCTATAAAGCTTGAGTCATCTTGTACTTTAACCTCATCTATACCCAGGTGATCTGCAACAATTTTTTTAACCTTACTTGAAATATCTTCTGACATAATCATCCTTTTTGTTATATTTCGTTAATAGTTCAAAAAGTAGTTTTGTCAACCCAAATACATGCCTCCATTAACATGTAGCGTTTCTCCAGTAATATAGTCTGATTGATTGGAGCTTAAGAATGTCACAGCATTTGCAATATCCTCTGGTTTCCCTAGTCTATTAGAGGGAATTTTGTTTATAATTGCTTCTTTATGTTTTTCATCAATCTGATCTGTCATTGCAGTACTTATAAAACCAGGTGAAATACAGTTGACATTTATATTCTTTTTAGCATATTCAATAGCAAGACTTTTAGACATAGCAACAATACCAGCTTTTGAAGCCGTGTAGTTTGCTTGACCAGCATTACCTGTATGCCCTACTACCGATGTAATATTAATAATTTTTCCAGATTTATTTTTAAGCATTTTTTTAATAGAGTATTTGCACATTAAAAATGTTGAGGTTAAATTAATACCTATGACTTTAGACCACTCCTCTAAGCTCATTCTAATTGTTAAATTATCTTTTGTAATACCAGCGTTGTTAATTATGCAATCGAGTGATCCACCTAACTCTTCAGTTGCATTATTTATAAATTCTTCAATTTTTTCATGTTGAGAAATATCAAACTTAAGTATCTTGATATTATTAAATTTTGACTTTAATTCTTCTAATTTTTCAATTCTTGTTCCTGTAGCTAAAATGTTAGCACCATTTTCGTATAGCTTTTCAACTATTGAGTTACCAATGCCTCCTGATGCACCTGTGATTATAATATTTTTATTTTTTAAACTACTCATTGATGTTAATTAGTCTTATATCTTCTTCTGTATTTATTGCACTAACTTTAACATTTCTATCAATTCGCTTTATTAAGCCTGACAAAACTTTACCAGGTCCTATTTCTATGAATTGATTAATTCCTTTATTTATCATCAGTAATACGCTTTCTCTCCAGCGAACCCTGCTTTCAATTTGTTTAACCAATAAATCTTTTAATTCAATTGAGTTAGATATTTCTTTTCCAGTTACATTTGAAATTAGGATGTTTCTAGCTTCTTTAAAATTTAACTTTGCAATTTCTTCATTCATTACAAGGGTTGCTTTATTCATTAATTTACAATGAAATGGAGCACTCACAGGAAGTTTTATATTTTTGATATTAGCAGATTTTAAATCAATTATCATTTTGTCTAGATCTTCAATATTACCACTTAATACTATTTGACCCACTGAATTATCATTGGCAATATAGCATTCATATTTATTTTTATTTTCACTAATAAAATTTTCAATTGTTTCAATTTCAGAGCCTAAGACAGCAACCATTCCTCCCATCCCTTTTGGTACTGAACTTTGCATGGCCTTTCCTCTAATTTTTAATATTTTTAATGAATCTGAAAATGATAATGCTCCAGCTGAAGCTAGTGCAGAATACTCCCCCAAAGAATGACCAGCAAAAAAATTTGCTTTATTTAAATCCACATTAAATTCCTCTTTAATTAGTCTAAATATTGAATAGCTTATTAAAAATATAGCAGGCTGAGTATTTTCTGTTAAATCTAGATCTTCTTTA
>MDTF01001007.1_pt1 | contig 13247 bp, 9 predicted proteins | sample 811191 | NCBI WGS metagenome assembly MDTF01 (sample SAMN05326649, study PRJNA326480) | marine metagenome | isolation source: seawater | place: Southern Ocean | collected 2011
AAACTGTTTAGTAAATGCTCTTACATACGTGAATAAAACCATAGGAATGATTCCTATAGAAAGAATAATATGGGATATCAAAATGAAAAAATAAACATAACGAATAAATCCTTCTCCACCATAAGGAGTAGAGTCTGAAGTCATATGATAAGCTACGTACATCAATAGAAAAACTAATGATAATAGAATGGCAGTCTTCATTAAGCTTTCGTGAAACTTTATGTTTTTATTTTTAATAGCGTTCAAAGCAATTAACAAAATAACTGCCGTTACTCCATTAACTGTTGCATAAATTGGTGGTAAAAAACTAAGGGATGCTACATTTGGAATTCTAACGGTAAAAAGGATGGCAACCACCACAGGAATTAAGATAGATATGAGCCAGATATAGGGAGTGAATTTATTTGTTTTAGGCATTACTTATTCGTTTAATAATTTTTTAATATCTTCTATTAATAAGTCAACTTCTTGAATATCAATATTTTCTTTATCTAACCCCATATAGTAAACAATTGGATTCCCAAATTGATCAGTTCGAGAACGGATAAAACCGTTTTTATCTATTAATGCAAAATAACCCTGGTGTTCAAACCCGCCCTCTACTCTTGGATTTACAGAAGCAAAAATATTAAAACCTTGATTGGCGAGTGAATAGATAACATCTTTCTCTCCTGTTAAAAAATGCCAGTTTTTAGAAAAAACATCATATCCTTCTGAGTATTTTTTCAAAACAGAAGGGGTATCGTGTTCAGGATCAATAGTAAATGAAGCAATACCGAAATCATCTCTAGTACCATAAAAATCTTCCAAACGTTTCATGTTTTTATTCATGATAGGACAAATACTAGGACAAGAAGTAAAGAAAAATTCTGCAACATAAACTTTACCATTAAAATCTTCATTAGAGATAAACAAACTGTCTTGATTTAAAAAAGTGAATTCAGGTACTTTTTTTGGTTCTCCGTTAAGAAAAATATAAGATAGTGGAATAGCTGATTGAGATCTGCTACTTTGAACAATTGTCTTATTTGTAATTCGATTTAAAATTTTTGGAATAAATAAAATTGAAAATATTAATACTACAAGAAATAGCCCCACATACTTCAGTTTTGACATAAATCTTTATTTTTTTCGATTTGTATTATATATTTTTAAAGCTAATCTATATTCTGCGAGGATAACTTTAACATCATCAATCATCTTTTTATTAATCTGAGCTACCGATCTTGCGTCAAACCCATAAAGAGTTCCATCATCCTCATCATCATTTCTACCCCTTAGGCTTAAGTCTTTATCTATAATAAAAACATATGGCGTACTAAACTCAGCATTTAACTGTAAAGGTGTATTTAGTGAATTGAAGTGAAGTTTAATCTTATCATTTGTGGTCGGAATAAAATTCCATTTTGACAAATCAGTTCCAACACCTTCACGTAATTCATTTTTCAGTTCCTCAACTTGAGACATTCTATTTTCACTAACTAAAAAGACAAATTGAAAATCCTCAAATTCATAAAAACGTTTATATATTTTTTGGTTTAAATTTAGAGCTTCTGCTTTTTTATTTTGAAGATTTCCTCCCCAATATCCTAGTACCGTTATTTTGTCTTTTAATCTTAAATTTTTATTATTATTAAAAACATCCGAATTCAATTCAGTAACTTTAAGAGAAAGAATAGGCAACTTTGCAAAGTTGTTTTTACCGGAAGCAAAAAAAAGATACACAAGTAGAGGGAAAATAAACAATATCCCTAAGACCAATTTTTTATAAACCTCTTCCTTTTTCATATTCAAAAAAAAAGCGAATTAAAACGCTTTTAAAATTCTTTTTTTGTTAAAAATTCCAAGCAACAAAACCACTATTCATTACTTCAAAAATATAATCTGCCTCTATTAGAAGTATTAACGCTAAATAGGGAAGTAAAATAACAAGTGGTAAAACAATAGCATTTTTTAAACCACTTTTTTCGTCGCGGATATGCATAAAATCCCATGCTATATAATACGCTTTTACAATTGTAAGAATAATGAAAATCCAATTTAAGATTTTCATTTGCATAAAAGAACCCATTAGAAACTCTGGCTTAATAATACCCAATGCAACTTCAATAGTGGTTATAATAGATAGAAAAATTAGTACTCCCCAAATCTTTTGTTGATTAGATTTAAATTTTAATAACCCTCTAAAGATGGCTAATTTATGTGCTTCTGCTGCCATAATATATTTTTTATGTGTGTTATTAAACTAAATAGAAAAAAGTAAAAACAAATACCCATACCAAATCGACAAAATGCCAATATAATCCTACTTTCTCAACCATTTCGTAATGACCTCTTCTTTCATAGGTTCCTAAAATTACATTGAAGAAAATGATTATATTAATTACTACTCCAGAAAGAACATGAAACCCATGAAATCCTGTAATAAAGAAAAAGAAATCAGCAAACAGTCGATTTCCATATTCATTGTGAATCAAATTAGCCCCTTCAACAACAGCTACCGTATTGTTTAACTTCAAAAGAGATTCTTCTCTAGAAAGAATTGTCTTTTCTCCGTTTTTATCCAACTTTTGCGTACGAATTAGAAGATTAGAGTCTTCAATAAAACCTTTTTTTACTTCTGCCAACGAAAGCGAAGGAAGTTCAATTTCGTCTTGAAACCATATACCATTGCTAAGCTTTTGAGTTGTTCTCTCTGTTTCAATTCCAATAGCAAATTCTTGAATTGAAACGCGTTCTAGTGTTTTAGCATCAAGGAACTGTAAGATTTTTCCCCCTCTAGTTTCAAGTGCTCCATACTCTCCTTTAATAAAGTTCTTCCATTCCCAAGCTTGAGAGCCGACAAAAATAGCTCCGCCTATGACGGTTAAAAGCATGTAAAACGTAACTTTAGATTTCTGCATATGATGTCCTGCATCTACGGCTAGTACCATAGTCACAGATGAAAAAATTAAAACAAAAGTCATTAATGCAACATAATACATAGGTGCATCAATCCCATGTAAAAAAGGAAAGTGAGTAAATACTTCATCTGCAATTGGCCAGGAATTGATATTCTTAAACCTTGAAAAACCATAAGAGACCAAAAAGCCTGTAAAGGTTAAAGCATCTGAAACTATAAAAAACCACATCATCAGTTTGCCATAACTGGCCTTAAGTGGCTGGTTACCACCACCCCAATCAAGGTTTTCTTCAGTAGTCGAGCTTGCCGTTACTCCCATATTATTTTGTTAAATTATTTGCAAATTTATTAATTTTTAACCGTAGAAAGAAATGAATAAAAATAAATATACCCAAAGTAAATCAAGAAAATGCCAAAAAGTTACTGATAGCTCAAAACCTATGGTATTTTCATTAATATATTTTCCATTCAAAGTCTTGATAAGTACATTAAAAATAATAATAATTCCTGCTATTAAATGCGCTAAATGAAGTAAAACCAGTACATAAAGATAGGATGTTGTAATTGAACTCTCAGGACCTGTGAAATAATATCCTTGGTCAATAATCGAATCAAAACCACTTAATTGAAAATAAATAAAGGCAATTGCTAAAACCAAGGTCGTAATCAAAAGTGCCTTCGATTCTAATCTTTTTTTAGATCGAATCATTTTAAGAGCTCCATAGAAACTAAAACTACTCATAAGTATTAACGCTGTACTTATAGAAAATGCAAATGGTAAATCTATCTGTTGTATCCAATCTGCTCTTGAACTACTTACAACGTAAGCGCTTGTGAGCCCTGCAAAAGTCATGCTCATACTTATCATACCAAACCAAAGCATCATTTTTTTTGCTCGGTTATTTTTAACAATACTGGAATCGTTACTATTCATTAATTTATAAATTTATCAATTACATAAATCATTTGTATTCCTGTAATATAAAGAATACTAATTCGTATTAAAAATCGTGCTGCTAAATCTGTTTTTAAATACATTAGTCGTATCGCGTAATATAGAAACAGAATTCCCAAAAAACCAACTAAAAAAGCAGCCGTTAAGGATAACGATAGCCTTCCCGTATATTGAAAAACAGGAAGTAAAGAGATGAGAACTGTCCAAAAAGTATAAAAAACAATCTGAAATGCTGTAGTTTGATCAGGAGCTCCAGAGGGAAGCATTTTAAATCCTGCCTTTTGATATTGATTATGCATTACCCATCCAATAGCCCAAAAATGTGGGAATTGCCAAAAAAATTGAATCATAAATAAAACGCCTGACTCAATACCAAACTCATTAGTAGCTGCTATCCAACCCAACATAAAGGGAATTGCTCCAGGAATTGCACCAACAAAAACAGATAATGACGTTTTTTGCTTTAAAGGAGTATAGAAACAAGCATATAAAAGGATTGATAAGCTTGCAAAAAAAGCCGTTTTAATATTAATTGCGTACAAAGCTCCAACTCCTAAAAGAGTCAAAAAGACACCCAAAAAAAGTGCTGTATTTATATTTATTCTATTAGTGGGTAGAGGTCGATTTTGAGTACGCAACATTAATTTATCCAAATCTTTCTCAAGAACTTGATTAAATGTATTTGATGCACCTACCATCGCATAACCTCCCAATATAAGCAACGAAATTTTAGAATAACTGATCTCTTCTACTCCTAAAAAGTAGCCCGCAAGAGAAGAAATTACAACTGTAATAGAAAGTCGAAACTTTGTAAGCTGTAAAAAATCTCTTAAACCATTTTGAATTGAAAATGTTAGGGTATCATTTGTTTGCATCTAGCTACTTCATTCAGTCTGCAAAGATACTCGAGAAATAGATAACCTACAATGAATTGACTCTTTAAGATAAAATATATTATCTATTGAAGTCTGAAAGTAATTGGAATACTAAAAGGAACACGAACAGGCCTTCCTCTTTGCTTTCCTGGTGTCATGTTTGGTAGTTTAGCGATAATACGCTTCGCTTCTTTTTCTAAATTCTTGTCTGGACCACGCATTCTGATATTTGTGATTTGTCCATCTTTGGCAATGATAAAATTTACATATACACGACCTTGAATTCCCATTTCTTGTGCAATTTCTGGATAACGGAAGTTTTTACGAATATGTTTATTCATTTGTTCTTGAAAACAATTTCTCCTTTCAGATTTTTTGACTCTTTCACAACCTGGAAATATTGGCACATCCTCAATTACCGCAAAAGGAACGTCAATATCTTCATAAATTTCTTCGACCTCTACAATTTCGATGATTTCCTCTTCATCTGTTTCAGTAGACTCAATTACAGTTTCCTCAACTTCTTCTTCATCTTCTACAATCTCAATAATTTCTGGTGCTGGAGGTGGGGGTGGAGGTGGAGGTGGAGGTGTTTTTATTTGTTCTGTAATTGGTATTTCCTCATCATCATCATCTTCAACATTTAATGACTCATAACCATACACCTTTTCGTAAGTTTTAAACTCAATAGCTTGCCATGATATAAAAAGAACCAAGGCTAAACCAATCACAAAGTATAGACTACTGTTTTTAGTTAAATCAACTTTTTCATTTTTTTTGAGCTGCATAGTATACCAATATTTAGTGTGCCAAATTAAAAAAAAAAAATTTAAAACGAGTTATTCTTTGAGAGAATCGAAAACAAAAGGTGAATTAATAAAATTCCTAAACTAACACCTAACAGGTTAGCAAAAAGATCCTGTATATCAAAATGTCTTTGAAAGAAAGAAATAAGCTGTAATAGTTCCAAAATTAATCCAAGAAAAAAAGCATAAATAAATGCTTTTTTTAAATAAAACTTGTAAGTAAAAAAAGCTAGACAATAAATCACAGCTATAGAAAAATAACACACAAAGTGAAGCACCAAATCTCCTCTAAAAAAAAGAAAATACCATTCTTTATTAGTATTTCTAGGTGTCTTTAGGGTCAAATAAACAACTATCAAAGTAGCACACCAAGCTAATGTTTTAAAAACAGATTTAGCCTGTAACCAATTCAGTATAAGCTTTTGCATCTAAAAGCTGTTCAAGTTCAGAAGGGTTATTAAATTTCACTTTTATCATCCATCCTTTACCATAAGGATCTTCATTTACAGTTTCTGGAGTGTCTTCTAGATCCTCATTAATTGCAATAATTTCACCTGAGACAGGCATAAATAAATCAGAAACTGTTTTAACTGCTTCTACAGTTCCAAACACAGCTTCAGCCTTTAAGGTTTCATCTAAGGTTTCAACCTCAACATAGACGATATCTCCTAATTCACTTTGTGCGAAATCAGTAATTCCAATGGTGACTTGATCTCCTTCAATTTTTAGCCACTCATGATCTTTAGTGTATTTTAGTTCTTTTGGTATATTCATTTTAAAACTTTAAAAACACAAATGTATAAGATTTATACTATGAAAAAACACTTTTAGTTTCCAAAATTATACCGAATCGTAAAACCAGAACGAATACTTGTTTGTGGGAAAGCTGTAGAGATGGCAAATTCAGAAAAATTATGGTCATAAAAAAAAAGAGCAGTTAAGTTTTTAGATAAAGCATAATCTGCTGTAACCTTTATTGACATTAATCGTTGTCCAGCAGTTACTTGATTATTGTCATATTCTAAATTTCTTAAAACTGTTATATTATCCCGAATAGAAACATCAGCTTTTATGTTTAAATCTCCCTTCAAAACGACACGTCTACCCCCTAAACTAGTTCTAAAACGAACATCTTTTATACGATATCCTAAGCCTACTACATATTCATCACCTGTAGATTCTGTTATTAAGTTATTGTCTAAACTCAATGAAATAGCACGTTCTTTTCTCAATTCTGCTAATAACTTTAAAGAATTATTTAGCTCAATATCCAAACGCATCAATGGATTAAACTGTTCAACTAAATTAATATTAGAATAAAGACGCTCAGAAATAAAATTTCCTAGTTTATCGGTTTGATTGGGTTGTTGAGGATTAAAATCAAAATTAGACTGATAATTAGTTAGAGTATAACTTGCTCTATAAGCATGATTTAGAGATAGTCTTTTAAATATTTTACCTACAGCTTTGATTTCTGTAAGACCTGTAAATTTAAGATTCCAATTTGGTAATGGTATTTTTCGTGTAGGATTGAGTCCTATTTTATTAGGTTCAGTACCTGAATAAGCTGCTAAAAATGAATTAATCAACACCTCTTGTTGATTTTTTCCATATCCGAATGAATATCCTTCTAAATCTACCCCTAGATTTTCAAAAATAGTATTTTCAACTAAACGATTAGAAATAACCTTACGGTTTTGTCTGAATGTTTCAAAATTATTACTTATTGATCCCTGTGAAAAATTGAATGTAGTCCCCAATAATATAGTTGACATTCCAAAATTCCCAAACACATTAGAATTTTGAGGAAGATAGCTTTGATCCTCTACTTTAAAATTCTCTATTCTATTTTCCGAATAATCTCTCTCTGCATTAAAATCAACAATTAAACCCTTCATCGGAACTACTTGGGCAGAAGCTTTAAATTTACTTGAATGAATCTGTGAAAAAGATTGATTGAAATTAGGGAAACCAGTCAACCAGCCCTGTCTAGCTGCTTCATATCTAATATCCGCTTGACTACCCAAAGTATAGCCCAATGTCGGCTGCATTCCACCAGCAAAACCAACTGAAGGAAGATATCCCGGCAATACAGAGCCATTATTCTCAGAATAACTGGCCTGAACACGTTTTATAGCGGTTAAAATATCAACTAATTTAGTTAGGCTTTTCTTTAAAATTAAATTTTTCTTTTTTGCAGTTGAATCTTTGGATTGAGTAACTGCTTTATACTTTTGGTTAAATAATGATTTATTCGATTTTAATCCAAAAACAGAGTAAAGTTTTGCAAAAGATAAAGATCCTGTTAACGCTTTTGTATTATTATTTTGAATTGTATTCACAATACCCAGAGGTATACCTTCTTCACTTACTACTTCTGATAAAGCCTCTGATCCTCTTTGCCAATTAAAGTTTCCGGTGTACACATAATTTGCATCAATAAAACTTAATAAAGGAATATATTGAAAAGGTAACTTATAATTTAATGCTAAAGATTGAATGTGTGAATTGGGTTCCCCAGAACTAAATACATCATCCCAAAGAGTTCTTTTTGTTGAAACAAGATCGTTTGAAACTCCTTCACCTGTATTATTCATTTGACGAATAATACTACTTGTTGCAGCATTAAAATTAAATTTTAGTGATCGAGTTAAATTATGACTCAATGCATAATTATAATTAAATAAAAAGTTCCGTTGTTGGAGATTAGGCAAACTTCGTTGTATTGAAGCATCTACTCCCTCCAAATAAACCTGTCTAAACTTTTGATTATTTAAAATTCTATTGATATTAGATGAGGCTTCGAGAGAATTAGGTAGTAAATTGAAATTTAACTTTTGTAACCATTGCCAATATTTCTTTCTGTTAAAAAACTTGACTTTTTTGAAGGGTTCTATAATTTTAGAATTAAACGAAAAACCATAGTTAGCTCCTAAAAGTAGATTTACTTCTTCTTGTTTTTCAATTTCATAATCATGGTGTTCCAGTTCATTATAAGCATATGAAAAATCAAAATTTTCTGGACTATATATATGTGACTTTCCCTTTCCATTACTATTTTTCCTAATTCCAATTAGGCTAATACTTTTTCTTCGAGTATAATCAGTGGATTGATTTCTAATAGAATCACGCTGTGAAGTTCTCTTTGAAGTTTGTAATCGGTTATCCAATTTTAAATCTTCATAAAACGGATCATATTCTGGTGTAATTAGCGTCTCTCCGCTAGAAAAACTTAATGGTATTGTAAGTCCCCAATTTTTAGGAGTTAATTGATCTAAATTAATATTTGAAACTAAATCGTATTGAATTAAATTTTCTCTACTTCTTTGATTAGGGCTTTGATCGATACTCCCAAAGCCAACAGTAGAATATCTTCCTGATGCAGAAAACGTTGCAAAATCTGCAATATTGGCATCTAAAGAACCAATAGCAGCCCAACCTCCTTTACTATCAATTCCTGAGATTCTCAATTCATTAAACCAAACTTCTCCACACAAGACATCTCCCATTTGTGTAGAAGGGTTTTTCACTCCAATCATCATAGTCTTAATTGACCCCAAAGATGGATTACCTTTAATAGAAAATTTGTATTTTTTTTCTCCAGGCAAATCACTAATTGGCGTAAATTCCTGAATAAGGTTTAACTCTTCATCAAAATAGATACTTTGACCTAGCCCTAATTGCTGCAATGCCTTTGCTTTCATTTTAGATAAAAGTTCTATTGGAATTTCCAAAGAATTTGATTCAGGTATCCAAACTTCTTCTGCCGTTAAACGATTGGATGTGTTTTCTATATAAGAAGTAGGTTTTAATGGAACTTCTATTTGGTAATAATTGTCTTGATAGTCTGTACCTAGTCGAATAAACGCAACTAATCTTCTATCAAATTCATCTTCTGTTCCTTCACCAGGGAGCAGCTCGTTGCCAGGAAGTGATTCCGCATGTAAAAACATTCTAAGTTTATTATATTGTCTCATATCCAGATCTAAACCCTTATATATACCTCTTGAATCTGAGGGCTGTAAGTCACATACCCTAAATGATAAAGACTGTTCATTCTGACGAATAATAGTATTGTTATTATTTATCTGTTCTCTTCTAATTTCTGGAGGAAGAACATAATTGATAGGCACACGACTTTCATTTTCTAAAATATTTACTGTACTAATGTCTACTGTTGTATTAGTGTTCTTTAAAATATCTTTATTTAAAGTTTTGTTATACCTCCTCCAATCTCCCCTTACTAGGTCTAAGGTTCCAAATCGGAAAACTATATTCTTTTCAAAACCATTCAAAACCATTCTCATAAATCTTACAGAGCGAAGGTCTTCAATCGAATTAACGGATTTAAAATAGGAGTCAAAAGATGTATTTTCGTAATAATCTTTTTGAATTGGGATTTTAAACTGAATCCACCGAGTAATGTATTCATCACCATTAGAGGCATTAACTTTAATATTATTACGAACATCTGTAACAAAAGGATGATTACCCACTTGCATGTCCTTGTTTATAGGAACTCGATATTCAAAATAACTATCAATAGTATTCATACTTTGATCTCGATTGATGTCTTCAGTATCTGGTTCAGTTGAATTTCCGCGATTAGTATCATTAAAATTGATGGGGGTATTTTTTTCAAAACCATTATAGTTTTTATAACGATCTAAAACTCCTCCCTTTGCTTGTAAAAAGTATTCATAATTATCCCCTGCAGGATCATTACTTGGACCATTAGTAAATATGGCTTTTTCCTCTTCGTCATTTAGTCCATCCAAACCTACATCTTGTAAAAGCCGATCTTCAGCAACAGAATTAAAGGCGTATACGAGAGACTGATTAGCAGGAACTTTACCCCAAGTAGTTTCATAAACTGGAGTTGTTTCTGAATTAGTAGGTAGTCCATTTTCAAATTGCTTTCTACCGTCTCTTAATATATCCTCAGAAATATTTCCTAAATGAAATACAAGTTCTCCTAAATCATCTGAAGAAGATTCATTCCCTGAAAATGTATCTAATAACCAGAATTCTATGAATTCAACATTCGATTGTTCGAAATTTGTAGCATTTATAGAACGTGTAATACCTGCCCAATTATTCTTTGGATCTACTTTAAATTGATTTTGATTTGCATTATTATATGGCCCTTTTTCGTTAGGATAATAAGCTAAGTCAAAAGTAAAAAGTGTTCCAATCATACCAGGAACTAAATCCCGCTCTGGAAATAACTCGTTAATCTGAATTCGTCTTGTTTCATTTAAAGAAATATCATTATTGTCTATTCCAGGGGGACGTCTAGAATAAAAAACAGGATCTATTGAATACCAAGCGAGTTTAGAACGTCCAAATCCACTTTCTAAACCTTCCGCTTTTGCACCTTTAACATCGTTAATTGGAACACTCGAAAGATTCCAAGCTGTATACCCTTTTACATCAATATTAGTTTGTGCACCTTCAAAATCATCAATATACACGTTCGTTTCACCATTTAATTTTGTGTTACGTGGATCATTGGCAGTCAAATTAGCAACTTCTCCACGAAAAGAGAGTTGAGAAATTACATTTGTATTAATGGTTGGAAGTTTATTAACCATCCGAGTTAAAAATGGTATTTCAGTTGAAAAATTTGTATTGAATCCAATCATGGTATTATTTACTGGCTCAGAACCATAATTTGCTTTTTGAGTTAAAGGATTTTCACTTAGGTTGATTAAAGTCCCCCCTATATTCATTTTATCACTTATACGATGGTTAATATTTACTCCTGAAAACCGTTTATTTTGCTGATTAAAAAAGGAATTGTTTTCTACAGAAATATCAATGGGGATATTAGATGCTTTTAATCCTTCATCAATAATTTTAACTCTTCCTATTTCATAATTTACAATATAATCCAAACCTTCCTGTAAAACTCTACCACCAGCCGTAACCCTTACAGAACCTCTCGGTACATTAAAAGCACCAATACTAATTCCATCTCCACCTTCAGACTTATATCGCCCCTTTAGTTCAAATTTATTTTTTTCCGTAAACTCCAAAGCTGCTGCTTTAGTGAGAGAATACATCTCTTTAAAAACATATTTTTGTTGGTTTTTATTAAAACTATTATTCAAATTATAATTTTCTTTTTGTGAGTCTGGATCATCTAAAAGTTTGAATAAAAAATTCCCAAAAGGCTCTACTTTAGGAAAAATAATACGTCCATATTGGGGTTCAATAGTAATTCCTGGAATGAAATCAAAAAATCCATCTCCTTTTGGAATAATATCCTGGTAAGCATTTAAGCGATCTAAATAAAAGGTATTTAGCAATACTTGTTGATTTAGTTTTTCGGGCCAAATAGAAGGATCTATCGGGGTCATATAATTAATTGGAGAAGGATCCGTGTATAATATATTTAATCTAAAGTCTTTTTCTGATAATTGAAAAGCACCTGTACTGTAAATATTTTTCATCATTAAATTCCAAACAGGCTGACGAACATCCGTAACACTACTTTTAAGCATTTTTACTACCAAGTTATTAGTCTGAATTACTTGATTTTGCTGTGTTTGTTGAGAATTATCATTTTGAATTAATGAAGTCCCTGGTACATCCCCATTAGCAAATTCTCCTACTTGATAAACCTTACCCAGATAGGTGTATTGAAATGCTACTCCCAAAATCTCATCATTACTTAACCGCTGATTCAAGGAGATATATCCAAGTTGTGGATGAAAAGTAAACTCTTGTGATTTCAATTTACGTGCGCTTTCCAATACAGCATAGTCATAACCTTCATTAACCCGAACCGTTCCAAATCCTTTTTTAACAGTCGCAATATCACGAATAGCTTCTGTTAGTATGCCGCCATATCCAATCTGGTCAGGATCTAACAAATTGGCCTCATTGCTAGGAAGAAAACTAAGATTTTCCGAAGTAAAGAAAGTAGTTATTTGGTTATCCAAACGAGCTTTTTCAGGATGAGATTCACCTAAATCTTGAAGTGCAATAATATTTCTAACATTTTGTGTTTGATATCCTCTATTAGTCACCCAAACTTCTATACGTGTGATTTGTACCGGAGAATTGATGTAGGGATAAGTCTCCAAAAAGCTATCGTAATTATCTCTAAAATATTGACTTATAAAATAATGTCGGTCTTCTTCATAATCGAGAGCATACAAACTGAACTCTTGCAGTTTTCCTCCACCTTGTGTAGTTATATTTTGTGATTGAGAACGTTGTTCAGAAAAAACCCCAGAGATAGTTGTGTTTCCGAATTTCAAATCTGCTCTTACTCCAAAAAGGCTTTGAGCTCCTTGAATCAGATTACTATTGATAGGCATACTTATGTTTCCAATATCAATATTTTGTAAAATAGCATCTTCTGTAACTTTTCCTTTTAAATAATCTGCTACACGATTTCCAACCATTTCACTACTATTAGGCAGATTATTTATATTTTGTTTTAAACCTTCAATTTTTTGACGCGCTAGATTTATATTGTTCTTTACTGCCCCTACTTTTTCTTTGATCTCTGAAACTTTACTTTGGATTTCTGAAACTTTACTTTGGACTTCTGAAACTTTACTTTGGATCTGTTCTACTTTATTTTGAATATTTTTAATACTGGATCCTAGCTTTCCGGGAACTAAACTTGATACCTCTGAAAGTTTAGGGGGATTAAATTGAAGCTTTACTAAATTTTGGAAATCAAAGGTAGATTC
>MDTF01011450.1_pt1 | contig 13245 bp, 13 predicted proteins | sample 811191 | NCBI WGS metagenome assembly MDTF01 (sample SAMN05326649, study PRJNA326480) | marine metagenome | isolation source: seawater | place: Southern Ocean | collected 2011
AAAGTCGGTTTGTCGGACCATACAATGGGTATTGAAGGCCCTGTTGTTGCAACAGTATTAGGGGCAAAGGTCATAGAGAAACATTTTATTCTTGATAAATCAATAGGTGGTCCAGATGCTCATTTTTCTTTGGATGAAAAAGAATTTACTGAAATGGTTAATGCAGTTAGAAAAGCAGAAGAAATGATGGGAGTGGTAGATTATAAAATGACTGAAAAGAAAAAGAAGAGTAGACAATTTTCTAGGTCTTTGTTTATCGTGAAAGATGTTAAAATTGGAGAGAAAATCACAAAAGAAAATGTTAGAAGTATTCGACCTGGTTTTGGAATGCATCCTAAATACTTTTCGGAGGTATTAGGTAAAGAATTTAATCAAGACATTCATGCAGGCGAACCATTAAACTTTAATTTAATTAAAAATGAATAATATTGAAATTTTATTTGATAAATTGTGGCCAATTTATAGAAGTTTAACTGGAGAAGGTAATCGTAAAACTATCGATATTTTATCTGAAATAAGTACTATTGAGAAAGAAGAAATAAAAAGTGGGACAAAAATATTTGATTGGACTGTCCCTCCTGAATATAGTGTCGATGAAGCATATATTGCAGATTTAGATGGAAATAGACTAGTTGATTTTAAAGTAAACAATCTACACTTGGTCTCTTATTCACTGCACGTAGATACTATATTAACTTTTGAAGAACTTGCTGCAAGATTGCACTACATTGAAGATCTCCCAGATGAAATACCATATGTTACTTCTTATTATGAAGATTATTGGGGTTTTTGTTTAAGTTATAATCAATTTAAAAATTTAGATAAAAAAACTAAGTATAGAGTGTTTATAGATTCCAATAAAAACACTTCAGGTTCGATGACTATCGGCCAAAGATTTTTTCCAGGTAAAGTAAAAAAAGAAATACTAATCAGTACTTATATTTGTCATCCTTCTTTGGCTAACAATGAATTATCAGGGCCACTACTAACAATATTTCTACAAAAGTTAATTGAAGATAGAAAGGATAGGTATTATTCATATAGATTTGTTTATGTTCCTGAAACAATAGGAGCGATTTATATTTTAAGCAAGCATGGTGATAATTTTAAAAAAAACCTTCAAGCTGGTCTAGTTGTCACTTGTGTTGGTGACTCTGGAATTCCAACATTTAAAAAGTCAAGAAGAGGTGATTCAATCATTGATAGGCTAATTATTAATAATTTATCAAGTGAATTTACCGATTTTAATATTGAAGATTTTTTCCCTACAGGAAGTGATGAAAGACAATATTGTTCTCCATATTATAATCTTCCAGTAGCTTCTCTTATGAGAACAAGGTATGCAAAGTATAAAGAGTATCATACATCAGCAGATAATAAATCCATTATGGATTTCGAAGGTATGAACACTTTTATTAATTTTTACAATAAAATATTAATTGATTTAGAATACATTCACAAATATATTGTTGTCGATGGTAGAGGAGAACCCTTTTTAAGAGGCCATAATCTCTATCAATCATTGGGAGCAAAAAAACAAATCCCTCAAATGACGAACATTATTTTATGGGCACTTAATTCGTCGACGGGCGATTGTGATACTCTAGATATTGCGATTTCAACTGGCTCAGAACTTTCAGATGTATATCAAGTTTGTGAACTACTCTGTGACAAAGGGTTATTAAATAAGATGAAATAATGAAAGATTTAAGTGGAAGTGACTCCATAGGAGTATCAAAGTTTTATGAAGAAACAAATCGATTTTCAGCTAGAGATTTTGAAGATTCTTTATCAAATAAATTTATTAATAAAAAGGGGAATATAAAACAAAAATATTCTAAGAAACATACAAATTGTCCTATTTGTAAAAAATCAATTGATGAGTCAATTTTAGCATTTACCAAAGGAGGTTATAGACATTGGCGTTGCAACTCTTGTGAATCTTTGTATACCAATCCTACCATTAAAGATGAAATTATTACTAATGAAGTTTATGGAACTACTTCATATCCATTTCTTGATAGTGTTAATAGTCCATTACAATTGGAATTTGATAGAAGACGTTTTTCTAAAGCACTCACAATAATTAAGAAAGACGGTATGAAGTTTGATAAAAACGGAGTTTTAGACTTTGGTTCAGGTTCAGGCTCATTTCTAAAACAATGCGAAAATTTTGGTTTTGAAAAATTATTAGGTAACGATTTACTTAATTCGGCAGTATCTATGGCTAATAGTAAAAACAAACTTAACGAGGTATTACTTAAAGATGGTCTACAAGACCTAGAAAGAATTACATCTGAAATTGGTTTAGTATCTTTATGGGAGTTCTTGGATCATATTAATGAGCCGCAATTATTTTTAGAGAAACTACTTAAAAAAATTAGTTTAGGAACATATATAATTGTCAGCGTAAGAAATTCTGATAGTATTGCTGCTAAGGTTCTTCAGGAAAAATGTAATATGTTTCTGGGTCATGCACATTATAATTTTTGGTCAAATAAAGCAATCAATCAATTAATTAAAAGATCTAATTTAAAATTACTTGAAGATTATCAATATATATCTGAAAGAGAAGTTGTTTGTAATTATTTAAATTATGCTTCACCCTATTCATCTTCGAATAATAACTCTGATTTGATTCCTTCTTCAGAGGAAATTTTAAAAAGTAAGCAAGGATATAAACACGTTGTTATATTACAAAAGATATGAGGTTATTAGATATCATTATTTCAATTACTGCTTTATTTTTTTTATTTCCAGTATTTTTATTGATTACAGTTATTATTTTTTTAAATGATTTTAAATCACCCTTTTTCTTACAATTAAGAAAAGGTAAAGGAGGTTGTTTTAAAATAATTAAGTTTAGAACTATGTCAACTGATCCAGAATTAACTCTTAGAAATGTTACATTCGTTGGGAAATATTTAAGAATTTTGAGTTTAGATGAGCTACCTCAACTACTTAATGTTCTAATAGGTGAAATGTCAATTGTAGGAGTTAGACCGGACTTGTGTGTTAATAAAGATGATTACTGTATGGAAAGACCAGGAATTACTGGTATAGCGCAAATTAATGGGAGAAGTAATATTACAGAATTTGATAGAAATCATTTTAATGAATTATGGGAAGAAAATGCATCAATAAAATTATATATTTCAACAATTTATAAAACAGTAATTTATATTTTTTCGCTTAATTTTTTTAAAGATGCAAATTAGAAAATTTCATTTATTTTTTCCAATTGCAGCTCTTTTCCTGTTAATAATTTTAAAAATTAAAGAGTATAATGTTTGGCAGCAAATATTAGATGGATATAGTTCCGGTTCTGCACTCATATACTTAGATAATTTAGCCAGTCATACAGTCCGATTAATTTTAATGCATCCCGTAGTCTTTTTTTCAGAATCTTTCAATTTAGACTTGAATATTGTCTTTACTTTCGTTGTTTTTGGAGTTTTTATTTTTATAAACTTCAGAGTTTATTATTGGTGTAATTTATTTTTAAAAAATAAAGGTGGTATTAAAACAGCATTTATAATTAATTCAATTCTTTTATTCTTTTTTCTTATCATAAACGGTAGAAATTCATTTTCTTTTCTTGCTAATGTTATTCTGTTCGATGCTTATTTAATTATATACAATAAAAATAAAATAATTTTACCAATGTTTTTAGCTTTTTTAGCTGGGTTTTTTTGTAATGTTAGCAGTGGTACTTATGCTGTAATGGTAATAAATGTTGTTTTGTGTTTTACTATAATAATGTTTAAAAGGCCTTTTTCAAGACTTTTTTTTCAAACTTTTATGATATTAATATGTTCAGTAGGTATATTTAGTCCAGTTATGATTAAAGGTTTTATTAAAAATTTAGAGTACTATGATAATAGTATTATAAATATGCTTAATCATGGTTATGGAAAAATTATAACTTCAAATTCTGAAATTTTAATTCTGATAATACCAATAGGATTTTTTATTTTTTTAGTTGTATTAAAACATATATTAGAATCACCTATATCTAAGCTGGTTCATCTCAGGTGGTCATATTTAATTTCATCATTATTAGGTGGTCTCTTCGGTTATAGTAGTTTAGTGGGTGCACTTCCTGTATTATTGTTTCTTTTTTTTATAACATATAAAACTTCAATAAAATTTTGATAAGTACAAAGAAAGTTTTATTTCTAGGTACTTTACTAGGAAGAGGATCTGGTTATCTAAGAGAGCTCTCCATAATTTTTTTATTTGGAATTTCAGAACAAGCTGATGAAGTTATTTTTTTGTTAACCTCATTTGATTCTCTTTCTGCTGTTTTTTCATATGGAACAATAACCTTATTATCACTAAATTATATTACGCAAAAGAGGGCTTCCTTTATAGAATTAAAACGTTATTTTTATTTAATTGGTTTTTGTTACGCTTCACTATGTTCTTTTCTGATTTATTCAAATAGTGGTTTTTTAAATTGGGGTATGATTGTTCCATTTGTAGCTTTACTAAATATTGATTATGCTATGAATTTGACCATACAGCAATTCGAAAATGATTACACATGGACAGCTTTCACAAATTTATTTATTAATTTAATTTTAATAGTTTGTGTTTTTATATTCCCAAATTACATCCTCTTCATATTATTTTTAATAGTTGGCTTGTTTTTGAGAAATTATTTAATAAAAAGATACAACTCTAGAAAGTTTGATTATTTAATTGATAGTGAATATATCTCCAAAGAAGACAAAAAACTTCTTTTTCTAACTATTTTTGGGACTGGAATATTTTATTTAATTCCAATTATTGATAGGTTTGTTGCTTCGAACTTTAACCAAATGGCCATATATAACTATGCAGATCGCTTGATGATTTTTCCAGCAGTATTGGTTAATTTAATTTTCATCTACCCTTCAATTGTAAAACTTAAGAAAGATGATTCACACATAATTAATATTTTTAAGCAACATAAAATTTTGTTGCTTATAAGCCTTTTAATCACAATTGTTCCTATCACATTTATTCATGTTTTTCCATTAAGCTTTGAATCGAATATTTTAACTTTTATTGAGTTTTCATCAATACACTTTCTACATTTCTTTTCTTTTCTAATAATTTTATCATTTATTCAAATTTTCACTATTAGATCTAATTTTAATCTTATAATATTAATTTCTTTTTACATGATCTTATTAAGAATACCGATTTATTTTTTCGTAAGTGATATTACCTCATATACATTTTTTACTTTAGTTATTGAAATACCACTCATTTTAACACTATTATTAATTAAATATGAAAAATAAAAAAATTCTTTTCGTAACATACGGTGGTGGTCATGCTAGGTTATTAAAAGAGCTTATCAAGAATTTTGACGAGAAGGATTATAAAGTTTTAGCATTAACTTCGGCATATACAATATTTAATGAGGAAGTTGTTTTAGGTATTTCTGATATTTTTAATTCTTTGAGGACTGAGGATCAAGAACTTGTAAATAAAGTCGGTGAATTTCTAATTAAGAATAAATTGACCCCTAGTTTTGATAAAGAGACGCTATTGTATTATGGAATTGGATCCCTTGATTTTGTTAAAAAACACTCCTTTTCAGCATTATCTACTTTTCATTGGAATAGACACTTATTTCTTCAAGTTTTCGCTATGCGAAGATTTTTAGAGATTAATTTAGAATACCGTATGATAGTTACTACTACTAGCCCAAGGTTTGAAAGAGCATCAATATTATGTGCTAAAGAACTATCATTAATTAATATTCAAATTGATGACGGTTTTGCAAATCGTGAGACATTGTTTCCTTCTCAAAATATTATTGTAGCATCAGATATTGAGAAAAATCGACTATTGACTAGGGGCGCAGATGAAAACATCTTTTCTTTAGGAAATCCGATTTTAGAAAGTTATATAAATAAAGATAATATTTCTGAGAATAATCGAGAAATATATTTTTGTCCCCATAAAGATAAATTATATAATGATCAAGGTAATGAGATTTTTTCTGGAGATGATAGACAAAATCATATTTTGGAGTTTAGTGCTTTAGCAAAGCTACTTAAAAATAATCCTGATTATACTTTAATAGTAAGGCCTCATCCTAATGACGCTGTTGAAGAGTACAGTGAGTTTAAGTCAATTTGTGAATTTGAAATAGTTTCACCGTTAGAAGAGGATCTAAAGACAGCTTTAGGTAAAGCGGCACTTTGGATTACACCAGCTAGTACAACTGGATTACAAGCTAGTTTATTTGGTGTCCCAACAATAACCTATACCTTTCGAAATTCAGATATTCATCCAGTTTGGAGAATGACTAAAAAGCCATTTATTTTTTATGATTCACTTGAAACTCTCTCTTTGGGCCTCGAGTCTCTTATTATTAAGAAATTTAATAATAGATATAGCAATAATTGGGCTTTTTTAGAAAATTCTAATTTAAAAATAACCAATTTTATTAAAACAAAGTTTAATGAAATTTAGATCATTCAATATATAATTATTTACCTACAAAACATATGGAATTTTTAATAATAGAAAATAATTTAGAAAGAGCTTTAAAATTTGAAAACTTAGGAATTGAAACTATTTTTATTGATCTTGAACAGTTAGGTAAGCAAGAAAGACAAGGACATATTGATTCAGTAAAAAGTAAACATAAAGTTTCAGATATTGTAAAAATAAAAGCAGAATTAAATAAGTCTGAAATTCTTGTGAGAATAGATCCTGTTAATCCAGATACAAAAAAACAGATTGAGGATGTTATTTTAGCAGGTGCTGATATTATCATGTTACCTTTCTTTACAACATTTGAGGAAGTTGAATATTTTTTCAGTTGTATTGATGGTAGAGTTAAGACGAAATTACTTTTTGAACATATAGATTCACTTCCTCTTATTGGTCCTATACATAAGAAATTTTCATTGAATGAAGTTTATTTTGGTTTAAATGACCTAAGTCTTTCAATTGGGTATAATTTCATGTTTAGTGTTCTAACAAATAGGATTTTGGATAATGCAATTAGTTATTGTAAACTAAATAATATTAAATTTGGGATAGGTGGTATTGGTAGTTATAATAGTGGGAAAATACCAGGTAAATTAGTGCTACGAGAATACAAACGATTGGGAGCTACTTCAACAATACTTTCTAGAGGTATAGTTAGTGTTTTTAATGAAAATGAAAATACTTTTATTGATGAAGTTAATCTATTGCGCAAAGAATGGGATAATTTAAATGTTTTATATGATGAATCAGTCTTAAATCAAAATTTCATTTCATTAAAAAAGTTAGTAAATGAGTTTGAATAATATTAATAATAATACACAAAAATGAAAGTTGGTATAATTACAGGGAAAAGTGGAAATACACTCGTTAAACATCTAAATGATCTAGGTCACACAGTATATGTAGTAACAGGGGATTTGGAAAACGGTGGTGTGAATCTTGCAAAAGATTATTATCATAATTATTTTAATGTTAAAGAAGATAATACTCTACAATATAAGAATATTTGTGAATGGCTGTTAGAAAACGGTATTGAGGGGTTTATATTGGGAACAGGCGTTTGGTTTGCCCACGATATCGCTATAATGTTAAATAATTCTCATGGAATACCATGCAGTCATAACATAGAATGTATTTCTGTATTTAAGGACAAAATACAGACTAAAGAGTTATTTGAAGAATATGGCTTGAAAACTCCAGCTTATCAATCTTTATATAATAAAACTAAAGATGTAACGCTAACCACTCCATTTGTTGTTAAAAGTAATATTGACTTATTTCCAGTATGGTTATGTCACAAAATATCGGATTTCAATATATTTAAAGACACTATTAATGATTCAGTTTGGTCTAAAGGTATCTTAATAGAGCAATTCATAGAAGGGAATGATTTAACAATACCAGTATTCACTTCAATAGGAAATGTTGAAGAATCATGTTTGGTATATTGGTCAAAACAAAAAAATTATAAATTAGAAGGTTTTGGAGAATTAACTAATGATAAAATTCCACAAAATGTCGAATCTATTCTTTTAACTGAGTGTAATTCTATGATATCTGGTATAGGCTATTATGGAGTATGTAGATTTGATATAAGAGTTTCTAATAATGAATATTACTACCTAGAGATAAATTCTGTTGTTAGTATTAGAGATGAGGGAACATCTTTTAAGGCAATGAAAGACGTTGGAATTAACTATGTAGAAAAAGCAGTGGAAATTTATATTAAAAATATAACGTCACAAATTAAAACTAAATTATTAAAATAAAAAAATGAAAAATAATTTAAAAAGTATAAAAAAAGATTTAAATCCTATTCAAGAAGAAATGTATAATAACATCTTGAAATTAAAATCAAAATCAGGCACTCATTCACCTAGTATTGCAAATATTAAGGAGTATATACCTGATTTAAAGTTTGAAGTGGATGCTTGTTTTTTATCTAATCCATATGCTACTGATCTATTTATTTCTTATTTAGATAAAGAGATTATTCAAACAAATAAATTCAGAGATCTATTAGAATTTTATCCTTCACAAATGGGAGTAATTGCTAACAAACTTTCTAGTGTTTTAGATGTAAGTAGTGACCATATTTTTGTGGGTAACGGTGCAATTGAAGCCATTCAAGCTGTAATTCATAGATTTGTGAAAAAGAAAATTTTAATTAATATTCCAACTTTTTCTTCATATTACGAATTCGTTAGAGAAGATGTGGAAGTAGTCTATAATAATCTTTTACCAGAAAATAATTTTGAAATTAGTGTAGATTCAATTGTTAATACAGTAAACAAAAACAAAGTTGATTCAATAGTTCTAATTAATCCAAATAACCCTGATGGATCTTATTTTTCATTAGATGATATTGCTTTAATTTTAGAGAAATTAAGACATTTAGAAACAATAATTGTAGATGAAAGTTTTATACATTTCGCATATGAGAACGAAGACTTCACTCCTTTAAGTGTAACTAGTTTGGTTAATGATTTCCCTAATTTAATAGTTATTAAAAGTATGTCTAAAGATTTTGGCATTGCTGGATTAAGAGCTGGATACGCGGTTATGAATAAATCTAGAGTCTCTCAATTAAGGAAGAATGGTTATTTATGGAACGTAAGCGGTTTTACTGAATATTTTTTCGATTTATATAGCAGAAAAGAATTTTTAGAAGAATATGAGATAGTTAGGAGAAAGTATATTTTAGAAACAAAAGATTTTTTAAAGGAGTTTAAAAAGTTAGAGGGTATTAAAGTATATCCTACAAAAGCTAATTTTATTTTAGTAGAGTTACTAAATGGAATGAATTCTGATGAATTTGTTTTTAAAATGTTAGTGAAATTTGGTGTTTATACCAGAACATGCTCTGATAAGATAGGATTAGGTGACAATTTTATTAGGGTTGCCTCAAGAAGTAAAAAAGAGAATGAAATAATTATATCATCGTTTAAAAAAATGTTAGACAGTAATGAATAATTTGATAATTGTAGATTTAGATAAAACATTAACTTTTGGCGATTCAGTAGTTGCACTTTCAAAGGTTATGATGGAGAAAAATTTTTTACATAAAAATTTTTGGAAAAAAATGTCAGTTTTAGATTTTGATAATCATTATTTTAGTTTGAAAAAAAAACAAGAGCTAAATTTTCTTTTTTTCTCTTTAAAAAAGAATATACAAGACGAAATCATAGATTTACTGTTAAAAAGGGAAGAAGTATATCCAATTATAGAAACTATAAGTATCATTAATGATTATCGTAAAAAAGGTTTCTTAATTCTAGTTACTTCTGCTTCACTCGATTTTTTAGTTTTACCGATTTTAAATAAAATATCTTTTGCATATGATTTTTTACACTGTAGTTCTTTTAAAAATTCAAGTGAAAACTCAATTTTAGTAAAACTTAATAATTCTGGTTTAAATAAACTTCAGTCTATTAAAGATCACTATAATCGATATGGAATTCCTGAAGAGGTAATTGTTTTTTCGGACCATTTTTCAGATCTTCCAATTTTGTTACTGGGGCATAAATCTTATGTGGTTAAAAACAGAAAGAATTTATTAGACGATTGGTCGAGTTTTTTTAAATTTGAATCAATTTTTCACAATTAAAATTAAATATGAAAAAATTTTTGAGTATTATTTTTTTGACTAGGTCAAACCTTTTGACTAAAATTATTGCAGATGCTTTTTTTATTATGATTTTCCAATTTCTGCTCTTTTTTGACCAGTCATTTGAATTTATTTTTCCAATTTTGGTTTCTTTTATTTTGTTAGGGATTATTTCCGGCACCTATAAATCTTTTTATAGATATAGTAATTTTTATGATTTAAGTAAAATTTTCACTAACTCAATAATTATAACGTTATTATATGGACTTTATAATAATTTATACAAGGAATTAGATTTCTTGGATTTACTTTTATTATTCAATGCATTAATATTTGGAACCTTTTTTCCAAGAATATTTATTAAATATTTTTTTAATTTATCACAATCCTTTGAAGTACCCAACACTGTAGCTATTTTTGGTGCTGGTGACGCTGGGATTATTGCAAAAAGATCATTATATGGAAGTTCCAAGTATAAACCTGTTTTCTTTATTGATGATGATACTAAACTATTAAATAAAAAGATAGATGGAATTCCTGTATATTCCTCAAATAAAGAAGAATTAAAAAAGTTAATGAAAAAACATCAAATTTCTAGTGTTGTTTTTTCAACAAAGAAAATATCAACACCAAGAAAAAAAAATCTCTTAGAGTTTTTTTTAAACTCAAACATTAAATGTTTGGATATTCCCAATTTTGAAAATTGGAATGGAAATAACTTTAATGTAAATTTACTCAAACCTATTTCACTTAATAGTTTAATGGGACGTAATTCTATCAATATTAATCTTAATGAAAATTATAATTTTTACAAAAATAAAACCGTACTTATTACTGGTGCTGCTGGATCAATTGGGAGTGAGCTGGCTATTTCTTTAGCTAATTATGACTTAAAAAAAATGATCTTAGTTGATTCCAATGAAACTGGATTATTTAATTTAAAAAATAATAAAGTATTTAAGGAGAAGAAATTTGATCTAGAAATATTTCAATTAAATATTTTAAATAATGTTTTTTTTAAAGAAATTTTTGTTGATAAAAATATTAATTATGTATTTCATGCAGCTGCTTACAAACATGTTCCTATAAATGAAGCTACACCCTTACTAGGTCTTTATAATAATATAGTTTCTACATACAATACTTTAATAAACTCATTTGAATTTAACATAGAGAAATTCATTCTAGTTTCAACCGATAAAGCTGTTAATCCCAGTAGTGTGATGGGAGCATCTAAGAGAATATGTGAAATGCTAACTTACTTAGAAGAATTTCAAAGTGACAAAACTTCGATAATAACAACTAGATTTGGCAATGTTTTAGGGTCAAATGGCTCGGTTGTTAATATTTTTAAGGATCAAATTTTAAAAGGTGGGCCCGTAGAAGTTACTCATAAAGATATAACAAGATATTTCATGACAATTCCTGAAGCAGCTCAACTAGTTACTGAAGCATGTAGAATTGGTTTTAATAATTATTTATATCTTTTTGACATGGGAACACCCGTTAAAATTGATGATTTAGCAAGAAACATGATATCTCTTAGCGGTCTTGTACCGGATGTAGATATAGAAATTAAATATGTAGGACTTAGGCCAGGAGAAAAGTTATATGAAGAATTATTAAACAACAAAGAAGAAACTGTTCAATCTGAAAATAAACATATTTTTATAGCTAAGAAGATTGAAGTTAATTCTTTAAATAAAAAAAGAATTCGAAATCTAATTTCTTTTCTTAGTGAAAATTCAAAATCTGATCTTGAAGTAATTTCCTTAGTTAAGAAAATAGTTCCAGACTATGTTTCTTTAAATTCAAAATATAATAAATTAGATAAAAAATGATATTTAAAAGACTTTTAATTTACCTATTGAGTTATTTTATTAATTTTGATTCTATTTCTGACAAGTTCCCCATCTCAGTTAAATCCTTAATCTTTGATGATCAACGGGTTCTTTTAATAAAGAATGAAAGAGATGAGTGGGATCTACCTGGTGGAAAAATTGAAAAGAATGATGATGTAATTGAAACATTGGTCAGAGAGGTTAAAGAAGAATTAAATTTAACAATAGATAACTATAATATTTTACTGGCAAAAAAATATTTATTTAGGAAACAGGAAATTATTGTAATTGTATATTATTCTAAAATCACAAATGAAGAGCCTATTAGGCTTTCTTTTGAGAATATAGATTATAATTTTTTTAGTTATAATGAATTAAATCAGTTGAAATTAACCCCTTGGGCAATGGATAGTTTAGATGAATTTAAAAAAACTAACAAAGTAATTTAAATGGTTAAAATGAATTCACTAATTTAATTAAGTATAACCATAGGTTTTAAAAACCAAAACCAGAAAATATTTCTGTTCTGGATGTTGTAAATAATTTTGAAAAACAAAAAAATGAATCAAATAAACCATTCCCCTTTAGATTGACGAAATGTTTTCCTGGACACATTTAGGTTAATTTAATTTTTTTAAATGAATTTATAGTACAAACATCTATTTTTATTACAATCATATAAAATAATCTAACTATCAATTATTTAAATTTTCTATAATATGAAATCTATTTTTTTAAAAAATGAATCAATAATTACATCTTTTAAATATATATCAGTTGATGAAATATATCCTCATGAAAAGGTAATTGAAGATCGTAAGAATGCATTAAAAAAATATTTATTGTCCTACAAAGAATACTGTATTATTCCATCAATAATATGCTGTTCTGAAAGTAATATGATCATTGATGGACATCATAGATTTAACACTCTAAAGGAGTTAGGAGTAAAATATATTCCTGTAACCTTTATTAATTACAAGGATATTTCCATACGAACTCATAATGTAAAATTATTGCAGTTATCAAAAAAATATATAATAGAAAACTCTTTAAAAAATAATCTTTTTCAGCCTAAAGCTACGATTCATGAAATAAATACTGTTGATGGAAGCTGGAAGCCAATAATATTATTATCAAATTTAGCAGAAATTAATTTATCTACTATCTAATAAGAATATCCCATTCAATCCAAATTCAGCAAAGAAAGCAGGGAAAAAATCTAAAAGAGGTCCTGCGAAAAAAGATGAACTTTCCATTAAAGAAAAGATGGAATTACTCTATGAAAAAGTGCTGGAT
>MDTF01000246.1_pt1 | contig 13243 bp, 12 predicted proteins | sample 811191 | NCBI WGS metagenome assembly MDTF01 (sample SAMN05326649, study PRJNA326480) | marine metagenome | isolation source: seawater | place: Southern Ocean | collected 2011
CTACTTTTGCTACTTTTGCTACTTTTGCTACTTTTGCTACTTTTGCTACTTTTGCTACTTTTGCTACTTTTGCTACTTTTGGTTTTGTTACTTTCGCTGGTTTTGCTACTTTTACTGGTTTCGCGGCTTTTACTGGTTTCGCTTTTGTTACTTTCGCTGGTTTTGGTAGCTCTTTTTCGTCTTTTATTGTTTTCCTTTTTTCTGTTCTATTTTTTAATTTATTTTTTTTTCTTTTTGATTTTGGAGCCAACGATTTTAATGTTGAAACATGTTTATCATTTTTTTTTAATACAAATTTGTTTGTTTTTTTAATAAAAAATAAATTAGGTATATCTATAATAGTTTCTTCTATTTTATCATATTTAATATCCTTTATTTTTTGAAGTTTTTTTCTTTCAATGCATTTATGTAAGAAAATTTGTAGTTTTTTAATTACCTCATCATCCACTGAATTTTTTTCTTTATATTTAATAATAAACGAATTTATTAATTTAGTTTTTGTTGATTTACCCAATTTATTCCATGCTTTTAATTTATTTTCTTTTTTTTCTTTTACTAAAAAATCATCAATGTTATTGACATTTTCTTTCGTTTCATCGACAACTTTTGAATTGCTCAATAACATATTTTGGTATTTTATGTTTTTTAATTCGGTACAATCATCTTTATTCTTTTTTGTTTTCATTATGGGTTATTAAATATACATATAGTTAAAAGTTTATATTATTTTATAAGTTTATATTATTTTATATGATTAATTCAAACCGATGTCGTGTAAAAAAATTAATATATCTAAAAATATAGTAAAAAACAAAAAAAAATGGCATTCTGAATTATTAGATAAAAAAAATCATACAAAATATATAAATATGTTATATTTAGACAATAAATATTTAAACGATACTGTAATTAAAAAGGCATTAAAAGCCAAATTAAGTAGTTATAGACAACAAGATACGAAAAAAAAAAGATTTATAAAAGAAAAATTTATAAAATTGGATGAACTATTGGAAAAATTAGTAGTAACTAAATTAATTTGTCATTATTGTAAAAACCAATGTCTTTTAATTTATGCAAACAAGAGAGAAAAATTACAATGGACTCTTGATAGAAAAAATAATGATATAGGACATTATAATGAAAATGTCGTCATATCTTGTTTGGAATGTAATTTGCAAAAAAGAAGAAGAAACGACGAACATTTTAAATTTTCGAAACAAATGAATATAGTAAAGCTATATTAATAGCCGTATAATTGTCGATGATATAGATTTCTTGGATTTTTATAAAAATCCAATTTATTTTTATAATATTTTTTACATTTTTTTTGAAAATGTAAAAATGAATAATTTATATTACAAAATGCTCTGTCTTGAAATGTATACATTTTAAAAAATCCTATTTTATAATTTTGCATAACCAGCTGAATTTTAATTAATTCAATAAACATTTCTTCGTCTATAATTTCAGTGGCATAAATAACAAACTTTTTTTTCTTGAAATAATTTACATATTCAACTTCGGAATCAATATAACCACAATCTTCATGCCAGTTAGATATAATACCGATATTCATTATGTTAAAAATAATAAAATAATAAAATAATATCAATTTAATAGTAAATGGAATTCATTCATTTAATTTGGAAAATAAATGATGAAAAAATAAAAAAAAGCAAACGAGAAAGAAAAAATAATTTATTAGAGAGAAAAATAGAAAGAAATGAAATAAACGAACGAAATGAAACAAATTTTTACAATAAATTTACAGAAAATAACCAGTTTATTGAAGAAGGCAATCAATCCAATATGAATTTGATAAATTTTAGAGACAGTATTGAATTAAATGTAGAAAGTAGAAATAATAATAGAGAAATTTTAGAAAAAAGATTAAATAACCGCGATAAAATGGGAAATTGTAGAGTAAATCCATATTTATCATCAAATAAATATTTAGAAGATATTTCAAATGAAGACAAATATTTAAGACCTAAAAATACTAATGAAATTAACAAAGATGAAACTCAATAATATCATAATAATATCATAATAATATTTTAATAATATTTTAATGATATTTTAATGATATTATTAAAAACCCCATATAAGTATTTAAATAATATTCAAAATGGTAATATAAATGTCGTATACTACACAAAATAGCCTATTATTAGATAAATTAAAAGAATTTTATGATAAAGATGATAATATCGAAAAAATTTTGCCAATTATAAATGGTGAAAGCAATATATCATTGAGATTAATTGATTGGTTCGTTACCAACTATAGTAAAAAGTATTTTACTATGATAAAAAACGAAAATAAAAGATTTAAAGTTTATATTGATTATAAATTAAAATTAAAAGCTTATTCTAAAAAAAGATTTGACCCATTTTGTAGATGGGATAGAATAACAATTCCGTATAAAGAAGATTCATTAATGGAAACAACAATTGGACAATTAAATTTTTTCAAATGGATTATTAATAACAATATTGTCGAATACATTGAACAAAATTTTGATGAGATAAATAATGACCAAACGAAAAGAAATAGCACATCAAAAAATAAATTAAAACCAAATAATAAAACAAGAAAAAAACGAGAAGAATTATCAATATTTGCTTCAAAAAGTATTAAAAAAGAAAAGGTAAAAATCATAGTTGAGTTTAAATAATTATATGAATTATATACATATAATGCAAATTTTATTATTGGGTTTATTAGTATTATTAATATTAATAGGACAAATATATAAAATAATTACTTATAAAATGTCAAATGAATCATTTGACATGATAAATAAACAAAAACATCAAAACGAATATCACGCAAAATCTATAAGGTACTATAAATCTTTAGGTGATAAAGCTTTCCAAAATACCATTTCCGAAATGGAAAAAAATGAAACAGTTGATAATTTCGTTAGATTGGATTCAAATAATGTTTTAGTAGAAACATTCCATGGGAGTAGTAGAAAAGACACGGTCGATAAAATTGAAACCTGTCGAAGTTTGACTACATGTGAACAATTGGATGAACAACCAAGTTGTGGTTATTGTGCCACAACAAATAAATTTGATTTCGATGATGGTAGTGGTATTAGTCCAAACGTTTGTCCTTTATCAGAAGAAATGGCAATTTATGGTGAAAACTATAATACCGTCGCCGGTTCAAGTCATGCACCAGATAAAAAGAGAGGTAATCAATGGGCGAAAACAAAATACGACTGTTTGAAGGTTAAACGCCAGAATACGTGTGATAAAATAAAAACGTGCGGTGGAATGTTAAAAGGTACTGAAGTGGGTGATATGTGTGGATGGTGTCCCTCTGATTCCAAAGCAAAAGTTAAAACAGATGGAAAAAAAGCATTATTGAAGTACGATGGTAGTGGAGACAAAGAATTAAATAGTGAAATATCTAGCGATAAATGTCCGGACCTGGGTATGCCGAACCCTTTTGACGCAGATGCAAAACCGTTTTTTTCCGAATTGACACAAGCAGGGACATGTTCAGTATGTGAACAACCAACCGGAGACCCTAGCCAAGCGAAAGGTTCAACTGGAAGTCATTCCAGAGAATGTTTGCAATCTTTGTGGGGAGCCGCATACATTGATACGAGTGGTGTATATAATGTTACTTGTACTACGGATTTCGATAAAGTAGAAACCGCTAATGAGGGTCATTGGTTAAGTGTTAGAGAACCATATTACACGATTGCTTCCAAAATGAGAAAACATCTTAAAAGACCCATTGCTGATTTCATGAAAAAACACGACGAATTAAACGCGATAGGCGATAACCATTGGAAAATAAAATTTGGTAAATATAGAAGAGAATTTGACATTGATTACCCAAAATCAGGGGAAGCGAGTGTTGATACATTATGGAAAAAATGCTTCGGTACAAATTCAAAGAGTCCTGTAAATATGGATAATTAATTTTTATAAATTATTAATATATACAATGCAAATTATATTACCCAACATATTAATAATTATATTAATAATTATTATTATAATATGTTTAATATATCATTTTAAAAATAGAGAAGGTATGGAAATAAAAGTTACGGGTGCATCACAACCCGATGTAAAATCCGAAATTTATTATTATAATTTAAGACAAGCTTTAGGTATCTGGAATGATATAGGTTGTACAGGAGGTTCTTTCATGCCCACGGAAGCAAATAAATCTAAATGGGCTAGTGATTCATGGCGCGAAGAATTGAAAGCTTATAAAACAGAAGCAGATAAATATAATAAAGAGCATAATTTTTATGATTATATGGGTATAGATGAAAACAATAATAAACTGAAAATAGGGATTAGAAATGCAATAGGTATAGGAGAAGCATATAACATATGCTATGATCCAGATTTTAAAACATCGTATACATTTCCAAAACCGGGTGATAGAGTAAAAATAAAAAAAAGCAAAAATGATACATCGGTATATTACTCTGGTATTGTTTTAAAGGGTGATGAAAATGGTGAGAAAGCTCAAAATTTAGAAGTTTTGTGGGATTCAAAAGGTATGGGTGGAAGTACCAACAAAGATACAAAAAGAACATTAACAACAAATATACCTGTTCAAACAGATAGTATAAAAATAAAAGAAGACGTTGCTGAATTTGGATGGCCTTATGAGCAGTGGGAAAGAAACCCGGGGAAAGAAAAAGAGGAAGAATATCGTCAAGTTGCTACAACATCGTGGATTAAAATGAATACTTCAGGTGAGGTGGATAGTAAAAAAGTATATAAATCAACGGTATGTTCTACTGTTACGGAGTGTGATAATTTGGATTGTGGGAAAAGACAAACAGAAATAAAAAATAGATATCCAATTACATATTATTGTAAGAGCGACCCTAGAAATGCTAAACCTGAAGGTAAAGGATGGATATGTACTTCCGGTCCAAATAAAGGTATGGTAACGCAGTATTATGATGAAGACACTATGTGTTTTAAAGATGAAAAAGGTACAAAATATGGGAGAAAATTTGCAAAACAGGGGTGTGGTGGTGGAAACTCTGAAGTTTATAATGGTGTTGGAGTGGAGTTTCGGAAAAATATGCAGAGTTTGTTTGGTGGTGAATGCTATGCTTTAATAAGCGATAAGGCGAGTTCAGGTGGCAATAGAGCTATTATAGGACAAAATAAACAGTATACTAAAGAAGATTTAACGCGATTTGGTTTTGACGGTGGTAAACTTATGTCGACGGTATTATTTGGTGATGAAAATTGCCATGCAAAATTCGAAGAACAAACAGAAGATACTGCTGTTAAAAAGGGAGAATGGCATATAGCACCACCGGGTGGTTCAACATCTATAAAATTATTTAAAAAGGCAAAGGGTTGTGAAGTTAGAGTGTTTGATTCAAATCATAAAGGTTCAGATATCAAATTTAAAGATACAATTGCTAGTAAAATTGGTATTATGGGTGGTACAAATTTTAAGTCGTCTGCATTAATTAATGGGGGTGGAAAAAATGACGATGTTGCATCGATTACTATAGACCCGGTTGGTTCATCCCAAACGCGAGCTAGATGCGCTGCAATTGTTTATACTGATGAACCGACGCGAATGCCATCGATGCAGTCCAGTAGAGTTATAGAAGCAGGTAAAGGTGAAATTAATGTTTCACAAAAGTTGAAAGGCGTTTCTTCTTTAAAAGTGTATAGAAAACTACCACAGGTAATTGTTGATGGGAAATACAAAATAAAAAGTAGTAGGACTGGTAAAACGTGTAAAGTATTCCATGAGATTTATGCAATTTCTAGAAATAAAACGGGCAAAAATTTTTTACAATGCAACTCAAATAGCGGTGATGAAATTTTTAATATTAAACAATATGGTGTAGATCCATACACGTTCAAAATATCTTCAGTTGGTAATTCATGTAAATCATATATTGATTGGGCTAGAAACTCGGGTGTAAGATGTGACACCATTGTAAATGGTGATGAAATATTTGATATCACACCCGTTAATAATATGGCATGGCAAAAAAAAGTTGACATGTTGGAAAAAGCGAACAAACCTGGTAAATACATATACCCTGGTGAATGTATTTTAAAAAGTGTAAAGACTGGTAAATATTGTAGAAATATAACAGATATATTGTGGCCCGGTGGTGGTATAATGCAATGTAATAGTTTGTTTCATGGAACACCGGAACATTATACATTTATACCTGCCGACAAAAATACAGCGGCAAAATATCTGTAAAGTAGAATATATATTTTTTTTATAAAAATATATATATAATATAGTAAATGAAATTAACATTAATAGGATTATGTATAATAATCATAATAATGCTATTAGTACAACAATGTTTTAGAGAGAATTTTTCATTGAGTGGACAAAAAGCATTTAGACAAGATCAAATAAATCATAATTTAAAACAATTAACATCGATTAAAACGGATGGTACAGAGATAGAATGTGGTATATTAAATAGTAGTAAAACATCGGTTGTTCGGAAAAAAGTTTGCGAAGGATATCAATCGATGGAAAAAAATAAATATGCTTTATTGGCTGAAAAATGTAACATTGTAAATGGTATAGAAGATTGGAGGGTAAGAGCCAATAGAATACCCGAAAACGATATTTTGGATGGTACGAAGGGTTGTGGTTTTTGTTACGATACTAAAAATGTATACTATGGTGATGAAAAAGGCCCTTTTAAAAATGTGGGTCCAGTTGTTTGTGGTAATTGGATAGCACCAGGTAAAAAAGGTTCACATCACACCAAAAATATATTTGGTGATTATCCATTTGAAGACGATTTTTATAAAAATCCATCAGATAAAAACTTGCAATTTGGACAGGGTGTTGTAAAAGATACTGTTAAAATGTATGAACAGGATTTATGTAAACAAATGAAGAATTGTGGAGACCAAAATTTAATGGGTGAGGATGGAACTGCCTTATGTGGTTGGTGCAATACTGGTAGAAGGGGTGATGGAACAAGTGTTGGTATGGTTAGAAAAGGCGGAAATGGAGACGATCAAAATGAAACGAAATACGACGATGATTTTTGTCATTGGCCTCGGGAAATTGATGGTGGTGGCAAAAAAACATTTTTATATAAAAAAAAAAACGAAAGAATTAAAAAGTTGGAAAGAAAATAACGATATTCTTATTACTGTTGGCGATTTGAGTGGACAAACAATAACAGTTGATAAACCGGGGAGATTATTGAATGGGTTAAAACATTGTGCCGCTTCTGCAGCATTATTTCCATGTTTTCCAAATTTTACTGGAAAAATACCAAACAAAGACGGGGAATTGAAACATTCAAAAAAATGTTATGACGAAATATGGAGGGATTATGCTTTATATACTGATAACAATGGTATAACAACGACATGTGACGGCGATGTAAAAGAACGAATTAAAAATAATTTACCGAATTCCAATACATTTACAATTTGGGATAAAACATTTATTCCAAGTGTTGAAGGAGCCGTCGGTTTAATACCACAAAGAATGTCGATAAGTAAACAGCATGATTGTAATTATCCATCAAAGAGTGGTACAAAACCGAAGAGGGAAAGTAAAGGGTGGTTTTTACAATGGATGACATCAGCTTTCATAAATAGTAAAACATGTACAGATAAAGCACCCGACCCTTGTTTGGATAAATATAGAAGTAGAGAATACAATTTTTTCAGACCCAAAGAATGTATTAATGGTATAGTAGAAAAATTTTCAACAGCAAATTTTGAAAAAGAAGAATTTAAATACCTTAAAGAATTTTTAAAAGTTGATGATGGTTATACCCCAGGTGTAGTCGAAACATATGTAAAATATTGGCCTATATATAATGATGATGTGTGGAAAGAAGGAATTCATTTTGATTGGTCTAATGAAGAATATCTAGATAAATTAAAAGCTAAATGGGGTGAATTTCAAAAAGTATTTACAGATTGTCGCAATGGTGGAAATGTTGGTGGTGCGTATGACAAAGGGATACTTGCTATAAAATATTTAGTCGGGGACGTTGAAATAAATAAAGACGTAATTGAAGGTACTGGAAGTAAATTTTGGGAAGATAATGATGGTGGTACAGATGGGTCATGGGTTAAATTGTGTTGGGAAGATTTTAGATTGGAATTAAAACGCAAGTGGGGGGATAAAGACCGTGGTTTTTTAAATAAAAAGGGTGAAATAAATATTACCAAATATAAACCTATCATCCAATTAATTAAGGGTGAAATTAGTTCATTAAATAGAAATGGTAACTCAAGAAAATTTCATGATATTTTGACTTATGAAGATAATGGTATGAAAGTGCCTGTAGAACTTACTGAAATGGGTGGACAAACCATTATAACAAAACAAAATTATGAACATAAATATTTTCCATTTTGGCGAGTATTAGATACCGATTTTTATATAAAAAATAAATGGATGGTGAAACAGGAGAAAAGAAACAAACAAAGAAAAGATAGGATGAAAGCACGTGATATAAAGAGAAAGATATTGAAATCGAAATTAAAATCAAAAGGGTTGTAACATTTTTTAAATATATTATTTTTTTAAAAATTAAAAAAAAAAATATTAATATGTTTATGGGTAATTCACAAACAATAAAAAAAGCAAATTTTGAAGATATACAAGAATGTATAAAAAATAAAAAAGAATATTTATTAATTAATACATTAAAAAAAATGGAACAAATGTGTCTTATACAAAATACAACAAATATAGAAAATGAAGAGAGAATTATAAACGAATGCCTTAAAAAATGTAAAAATGTAAAAATTATAATATATGATAAAAATTCACATGAAACAAATCTTTTTAAAAAATATGAACAATTAACGAGTTTAGGATTTCCAAATATATATATTTATCCGGGTGGCTTGTTTGAATGGTTATGTTTGCAAGATATTTATGGTTACGATGAATTCCCAACGTCGACAACTGAAATAGATATATTGAAATTTAAACCACAATCGGCTTTTAAAGGAATTTTATTACTTGGAAATTAAAAAAACAACATATATAAAATGGCAGGTGGATTATTTAGAAGACCCTTTGTTTTAAATGAAAAATGCGTTATTTTTTCTTTAATTTGTATGACATTATTTTTATATAAACCATCCTTTAAATCTAATTTTGCACTTTATTTAACACTCTTTATTATATTCATAATTGCTTATGTTGCTATGGCTTGGTATGATTTTTATTTTAATTGTGATATATTGCCCTTAAAACGCGGAACACATTCAATTACTGGTAAATTTAAACCTCCAGCACATCAAGAAAACAAACAAGTACATGATAAAGATACTACTGTAGACAAATATCGCAGGCGTATGTTAATTTTTTCATCACATCTCTTATTTATCGTTCCCATTTTAGCATATATTGCTATAAAAAAAACAAAGGTTAATAAAATTGTATACCCATTGTTGGGTGTTATGGCTATTTTTACAGCTGGATACCATGGTGCTTCTTTAATTATTGAAACTAAATTATAATTTTATAAGTTTATAAGTTTTTTATAAGTTTATAATTTTTTTATAAGTTTATAATTTTTTTATAAGTTTATAATTTTTATATTTTTTCATTGTTTAAAATAAAATGAAACAATATACATTTACTGGAAAACATAAGAAAAATAATATTTTTGACAAATACTATACAACGAGTGAATTTATTAACAAAAATATACTTAATGTATTAATAAATTTGAAGGAAACCAATGTCGATTTCAATAATTTACATTTTATAGATACATCGGCTGGCGATAACCGATTTGTTAAAATATTAATGGAAAACAAGTTAATAAAAACGTATAAATCATTTGATATATCTTTTTCTGAAATTTGTTTTGGTGAAATAGAAACGCTCGACTGGTGTACTTTTTCAAAAAAGTACGACAAAAACGGTGGTGTGGGTGGTGTGTGTGGTGAGTGTTGTATGGGTGGGAAAGATAGAAACGATAAAACGATGATTGGTTTTAATCCACCATATGGTTATAATAGTAAAGTTGCAAAGAAATTTATTCAAAAGGGTTGGGAAGAAAAACATAAATATTGCGTATGGTTGGTACCCGAAAGTGTAAAACCTTATTTGTTAGAAAGATACAATAGTTTGCATTCATCAAGTTATACCAACGTAACATTTGAAACATCCAAGAAAACAATTAAACAATCAGTTATGTTGTTTATTGGTCAAAGGAAATCTAAAATTCTCTCTCAAATAAAAAAACAAAAGTCAATTCCAAAACATAATTATTCAATTGAAAGAAAACATTATAAGGGAATTGGTAAGAACGTGTCTCTAATAATTAAAAAAACAGGTAATCCTGTTCTTTTCCCTTTGTTTCATAAAACGGGTGAGTTTTGGACTCAATATTATAAAGGTGAAAAAATAACAGAAACGGCCAAAATTATTGAAAAGGATGGAAAGAAATATATGAGAGGTATAAGTAAAAATAAAAATGGTGGGAAAGTATTTGATTATGCAATAGAAAGCAATGTATATTTTCGGATTTCAAATATAGAAAACATAACAAATATGGAAAGATTGATAGAAAAATTAATGGAACTTGGTAAGAGTGAAGCTTTTTTTAAACATACAAATAAATATAAACCGGCTGCAATTACACAGGGATGGTTTATAGATTACCTAAATATACTTTTGGAAAAAGTATAACAAAACAATATACTTTTACAATACTTTTTCTAAAAGTATTAAATTGATATTTTTTTTGTCATTACTTTTTTTGGAAAAAAAAAGTAATAATGGATTTATCACAAAAAAAACTAACTAAAGAAGAATGGTGTGCTTTGGAAGTTCCAGTTGATAAATCAGAACAAAGGATATTGAAATTAATTATGGATGGGTGGGAAGACCCAGATATTACCACAAATGACGCCAATACATTATTAAAAATGATGAAAATCACTGAAAATTTGGAAATGTTCCATGGGTATTTTTATACAAAATATTTTAAAGATGACGTACAAAAACTAGTAAAAAAATATTCTCTAAATTTCGATACAAAAGAAAAAAAGTCCAAAAAGAAAATCAAAAAGAAAGAATTATTTAGAATGCAGAATTTTGATAAAAAAATCGATGAATTAGATAAAACAGAAATTTACGAATATTTATTATTAAAAATGGTAAAAAAGTATTTGGGTTCAAAAGATAAAAAAATTTATTATTATTATATTATCAGTCAATTAATTCAAAATTCAATCAAAAATATTAATAGTTATATTAAAGAATTTGTAAATTATATTTTGGAAGAAAATAAATCCAATATAAAACTGGATAAAATTATAAAAAATTCTCAAGAATATATTGAAAAAAATAAATTATTATTAAAATATTCGGATATCCAATTGTACCAACACCAACGAGACATTATTAAAAATTTTAAAAATAAAACAAATAAATTATTGTTATATCAAGCACCGACGGGTACCGGAAAAACATTAACACCGATAGCTTTATCGAAAGGAAAAAAAATAATTTTCGTCTGTGCCGCGAAACACATTGGTTTGCAATTAGCCAAATCGTGTATATCCATGGAAATTCCAATTGCCGTGGCATTTGGATGTGTGGATCCGGGTGATATTAGATTACACTATTTTGCAGCCAAAGATTATACAAAAAACTATAAAACGGGTAGTATTTTCAGAGTCGACAATAGCGTTGGTGATAAAGTAGAAATTATAATTTGTGATATTCAATCATATTTACCTTCCATGAATTATATGTTGGCCTTCAATAAAGAAGAAGACCTTGTCTGGTATTGGGATGAACCAACCATAACATTGGATTATGAAAACCACCCATTTCATGAAATTTTACAAAAAAATTGGAATGAAAACGTGATACCAAATATTGTATTATCATCGGCTACATTGCCCAATATGGAAGATATTACTGAAATGTTACAGAGTTATAGATATAAATTCAAGGATAGTAATATCGTGGAAGTTTTAAGTTACGAATGTAAAAAATCAATTCCAATTATATCGTCGGATGGGTATAAAATGTTACCGCATTTTATGTTTGAAGAATATGATGATATTAAAAAATGTTTTCAACATATTGAAAAAAATAAAACAATTTTGAGACATTTTGATGTTGACGAAATATCAAAATTCATAATGTATGTAAATAAAAAGAAATTAATTTCAGATAGATATTTAATAAATGAATATTTTGGAGGAATTGGTGAAATTAATATTATTAATATAAAAATGTATTATTTGATTCTATTGAAAAAAAGTAAAAAAAACTGGAAACAAATTTATGATTATTTTAAAGAAAATAGGAAAAAAACATTTGAATCTACTATTAAAGTAACTACAAATGATTCGCATACATTGACGGATGGACCAACCATTTTCTTGACAAATAATGTAAAAAAATTGGCAGAAATTTATTTAAAAACATCTAATATTTCTACCAAAGAGATTGATATTATTACTAATATTATACATAAAAACGACAAATGGAAAAAGGAATTGCAAAAAGTCGAAGATAATGAGAGGCATAGACAAGAGAAGAAAAGTGAAAATTTACAAGATAAAAATTTGAAAATGGGCACGAAAGAATATCAAATATTGGAAACATATAAAAAAAAGGCGGAAGGGATTAGACGTAATATCCAAACGGTAGAATTAAAAAAAATATTTGTCCCAAATACGAAGCAACATATTCGCAAATGGACAAAAAAAGATGATAGAACAAACGAATTCACGTGTGAAATAAGAGATGAAATTGTCGAAGAAATTATGTTGTTGAATGTTGCCAATGCATGGAAAATTCTATTGCTAATGGGAATTGGTTGTTTTATAAAAGAAGACGATAAAGAATATATAAAATATATGGAAATAATGAAGAAATTAGCGGAAGAGCAGAAATTATACTTAATAATCGCATCGAGCGATTATATTTATGGTACAAATTATCAATTCTGTCATGGTTACTCGAGTAAAGATTTATTGAATATGACGCAAGAAAAAACAATACAGGCGTTTGGACGAATTGGTAGAAAAAATAATCAAATGGATTACTCTATTCGTATACGAGACGATTTGTTAATTAGAAAATTATTCTTACCGGAAGAAAACAAAGTAGAAGTAAATAATATGAACAAATTATTCGCTATAAATTAAGATATAAAATTAAGATAAAAAATTAAGATAAAAAATTAAGATAAAAAATTAAGATAAAAAATTAAGATAAAAAATTAAGATAAAAA
>MDTF01003520.1_pt1 | contig 13240 bp, 13 predicted proteins | sample 811191 | NCBI WGS metagenome assembly MDTF01 (sample SAMN05326649, study PRJNA326480) | marine metagenome | isolation source: seawater | place: Southern Ocean | collected 2011
AAAAAGTTTAAGACTTTATTTTTTTATTTAGCTCTATCCAGAGTGTTTCTTGAGGCGGAGGTGCAATTATTTTAATCATTTCATCTTTGACTGGATGCTTAAATTCGATGCATTGTGCGTGTAGATGTATTGCCCCGTTTGGATTAGGTCTCTTTGCACCGTATTTTAAATCACCTTTAATAGGGTGCCCAATTGCATTTAATTGACATCTAATTTGATGGTAACGACCAGTTTCAAGGTTAATTTCCAATAAGCTGTATCTGTCACCAGAAGACAATAAGTTATATGATAGAATTGCTTCTTTCGCTTCTTTTTTACTTGAAACAAAGCTCTTTTTCTTAACTCCATCTTTCCATAAACTATGAATAAGCCGCCCATCTTTATTTAAAGGAATTCCTTCTACTACTGCCCAATAAACTTTTTTTATGGATCTATCAGCAAATGCTCCGCTTATTCGTGTTAGAGCTTTAGATGTTTTCGCTAAAACAACTATTCCGGAACTCGGTCTATCCAGTCTGTGAGGAAGTCCTATAAAAGCTTTTCCTGGCTTATTGAAACGCTTAGCAACATCTTGTTCAGCCCAATCTTTGAGCGTTGGATCACCAGTAATATCTCCTTGGACTAGCATACTTGAAGGTTTGCTGACGATTAAAAGATGATTGTCTTCAAAAAGAATGATTGGATTCTGCACAATATTAATAGCTCTCTTCTTTGTTAGGGAAGTCTTGTGATTTGACATCATCGATATAAGATTCAATGGCTTCAGGAATAAGTTTTTCTAGGTTTAAATAGCGACGAAGAAATCGTGGATTAAATTCTGTGTTCATTCCTAACATGTCATGTAAAACTAGTACTTGTCCATTTGTATGGGGCCCAGCACCTATGCCGATGGTTGGAATCTGTATTGATTCGCTGACTTTCTTGGCTAATCCTGCAGGTATTTTCTCAAGTACAATTGCAAAGCATCCTGCGTTCTCTAATGATTTCGCATCTGCTAAGAGTTTTTCAGCTTCTTCTTCTTCCTTAGCTCGAACAGCATAAGTTCCAAACTTATAAATGCTTTGGGGTGTCAACCCTAAATGACCCATTACAGGGATTCCAGATCCTACGATACGCTCAATTGTTGTTGCAATTTCATTTCCTCCTTCTAGTTTTACAGCGTGGCCTCCGGATTCCTTCATGATGCGAATTGACGATGAAAGGGCTTCTTTAGGGTTTCCTTGATAGCTTCCGAAAGGCAAGTCAACCACGACTAGAGCTCGTTTCACAGCTTTGACAACACTTGAAGCATGATATATCATGTGATCTAATGTTATTGGAAGAGTCGTTTCATGTCCCGCCATTACATTACTTGCAGAGTCTCCAACTAAAATTACATCAATACCAGATTTGTCTACTAATCGAGCCAGACTGAAATCATAGGCTGTGAGCATAGCAATGGATTCTCCAAGCTGTTTCATCTCATAGAGACTGTTAGTCGTGATCTTTTTATATAGTTTCTGGGCGCTTGACATTTTGCAATATTTTGATCAAAAGTACAAAGGCTATCCGTGGTATCTTTGTCAGCATGAATTTAAAAAATATTTTTATTTCAACAGTTTTTTCCATCGCATTTGCGTCTTGTGATAATAGTCTAAGAGTTACTGCTCCTTTCGAAGATATCCCTATTGTTTATGGAATTATAAATCCAGATTCAGATACTCAGTACATTCGCGTAGGAAGAGCTTTTTTGGGTCAAGATGGCCCGAATGGAGGGGTCAATCACTCGGATAGTTTGTATTACAAAGACCTGATAGTTGAGCTTCAGGCGTTTAAAGAAAATAGTGACTTCGTTTGGGCGAAGCAGTTTTCTGAAACAGAAGAAATGCCAAAGGATTCCGGTCTATTTACAAATCAAGGTCACCGTCTCTATAAATTAGTTATTCCAGAATACACAGCGAATAATAACCGATTAGATTGGTCATATAAGTTACTATTAAAAAAAGATAGTTTAAGTCAAGCATTTGCATCCGCAGAGACACCTGTTGTAAAAGATTTCTCTATAAAGAGGCCGAATTTTCAGGGCACTCAAAGATTTAGTTTCACTTCTAGCAAAGGTGCCGAAATTCAATATTATCAGGCTGTTAATGCCCGAATATATCAAGGTTTTGTTGACTTTTTATACATGGAGATGCCTGAAGGTAATCAGAATGATTCAACTCGTCATTCTGTTAGATACTATTTGCCATACACCATAGGTAGTTCTCTAAATGGCGGGAGCTTTTTGAGTACAACACTTAGATATGATTCTTATTATTCATTTCTATCTGAGGCAATATCTACTAAGCCAGGTTTTATTAGGTTCTTTAGAGGTTTTAGTATTCACCTTTCCGCTGGGACAGACGATTTGGCAACTTACATTTCAGTTTCTCAGCCTTCCAACACCATACTTCAAGATCCTCCATTTTTCACAAATGTCAATAATGGAGCAGGAGTTTTTGCCAGTAAAGTCGGTTTGATCCGCCCCAATGTTGGCTTGGCGTCTTCTTCTTTAGATAGTTTAGTTTTTGGCAAATTGACATGTTCTTTGCGTTTTGCGAAGGCTAGTTTTCTCGATACGCTGACATGTAACTGACAATTTGTCTTACTTGTCTGCTTGGTACGGTGATTGACCTTATCGCAGTCAAATCAAATATATTCAATCGAATAAAAAAATCGAAATGGGTAAAATTATAGGTATCGACTTAGGAACCACAAATTCGTGTGTTTCAGTTATGGAAGGAAATGAGGCAGTTGTTATTCCAAATGCGGAAGGCAAGCGTACTACACCTTCAATTGTTGGATTTATTGAAGGTGGTGAACGTAAAGTAGGAGATCCTGCTAAACGTCAGGCAATCACTAATCCAACTAAGACAGTTTTTTCCATAAAGCGTTTTATGGGAGAGTCTTATTCGAAAATATCAAAAGAGGTCAAAAGAGTTCCTTACCAAGTAGCAAAAGGAGACAATGATACTCCGAGGGTTAAAATAGACGACCGTTTATTCACTCCCCAGGAAGTATCTGCTATGATCCTTCAAAAAATGAAAAAAACGGCGGAGGATTATCTCGGTACAGATGTCTCTGAAGCAGTCATAACAGTCCCAGCATATTTTAATGATTCTCAACGGCAAGCTACCAAAGAAGCTGGTGAAATAGCTGGATTAACTGTTCGGCGTATCATAAATGAACCAACAGCTGCTGCTCTAGCCTATGGAATTGATAAAATGAATAAAGACATGAAACTCGTTGTCTTTGATTGCGGCGGAGGAACTCATGATGTCTCGATTCTTGAATTAGGTGATGGAGTATTTGAAGTGAAATCCACTGATGGAGACACCCACTTAGGAGGTGACGATTTTGACGATCGTATCATCAATTGGTTAGCAGATGGCTTTAAGAAAGATGAGGGAACTGATTTGCGAAAGGATCCAATGGCTTTGCAGCGATTGAAAGAAGCTGCTGAAAAAGCCAAAGTAGAATTGTCAAGTGCAAATACTACTGAAATAAATCTTCCATACATAACGGCAACAGAAAGCGGGCCAAAACATATTGTTAAGAGTCTTACGCGCGCAGAATTTGAACGCCTGTGCTCAGATTTGATTGAAAGAACAATTGCACCATGCAAATCTGCTTTGAAGAATGCCGGTTTATCGGTTGGTGACATTGATGACGTTATTTTAGTTGGCGGGTCTACTCGAATTCCAGCAATCCAAGATGCAGTAACTAAATTCTTTGGTAAAGAACCAAATAAAGGTGTCAATCCTGATGAGGTTGTAGCTATAGGTGCTGCTATTCAAGGAGGAGTTTTAGCAGGTGATGTCAAAGATGTCTTACTTCTTGATGTTACACCTCTTTCGTTAGGAATTGAAACAATGGGTTCTGTCTTGACGAAATTAATAGAGGCTAATACAACCATACCATCGAAGAAATCTGAGGTTTTTTCTACGGCAAGTGATAACCAGCCAAGTGTAGAAATTCATATTTTGCAGGGTGAGCGTCCGATGGCCAAGGACAACAAAACTATTGGTCGTTTCCACTTAGATGGAATTCCTCCAGCTCCTAGAGGCACTCCTCAAGTTGAGGTTACTTTTGACATTGATGCTAATGGTATATTAAACGTTAGCGCAAAGGATAAAGCTACAGGTAAGGAACAAAAAATTCGAATTGAGGCATCTTCAGGTTTAAGTTCTGAAGAAATCGAAAAGATGAAGCAAGAAGCGGAGGCGAATGCAGAGTCTGATAAGGATGCGAAAGAGCGCGTAGATAAGCTTAATTCAGCTGATCAGATGATTTTTCAAACTGAAAAACAGTTAGCTGAATTCGGAGATAAACTCGGAGATAAAAAAGCATCTATTGAAGAGTCTTTAGAGAATCTGAAAAAATCATATGCTAGCCAAGAAATAAGTGCCATAGACGTTTCTATGGAAACTATGAACGAAGCTTGGAAAAATGCATCTGAAGAGATGTATAAGGCTCAAGAAGGAGCGTCTCCTGAGGGAAGTCCTGAAGGAAGCTCGGAAGGCAGTTCAGACGATGTTACAGATGTCGAGTTTGAAGAAGTAAAAGAGGAAGAGTAAACTCATAATAAATATTATTCAATAAAAAAGGTCTCCTATTTTGAGACCTTTTTTATTGAATAATATTTATTATCTCGACTTGAACATTCCATACTTAATGATGCAATAAATTGCTCGGAATCCATCTTTCCAGCTAATTTTTTTTCCTTCTTCAAAAGTTCTACCGAAATAGCTTATTCCAACCTCATAGATACGGATTTTTGGAATTCTTGATATTTTTGCAGTCACTTCAGGCTCGAAGCCAAATCGTTTCTCATTTAGTGACATCGATTGCAATAAGTCCCGAGGAAACAATTTGTAGCATGTCTCCATATCGGTCAGATTTAAATTCGTAAACATATTGGATAAAAATGTTAAAAATTTATTTCCAATCGAATGCCAAAAAAATAAAATCCTATGAGGTTTTCCTCCAAGAAACCTTGAGCCATAAACAACATCTGCATGACCTTCGATAACAGGGTTTAACATATCATTATATTCCTCAGGGTTATACTCTAAATCGGCATCTTGAATAATTATATAGTCTCCAGTTGCATGTTTTATTCCTGTATGTAATGATGCTCCTTTTCCCTTATTGATGTCGTGCTTAAAATAAGAAATAGTTAAATCTTTATGTTTGTTTTTGTACGAATTTATTGACTCTTCAGTATTATCAGTACTACAATCGTTAATAATAATTATTTCTTTGTTCCATTCTTGACTTAATTCCATATTTCGAATTTTATCTAAAATCTTGTGAATGGTAGGCCCTTCATTATAAGCTGGAATTATGATACTGAGAATATTCATGGTCAATAAATATAGATTATTTAAAAGATATGTTCATACTATTCCACACATAAAAATATTAGCATTTTTTAACTCATTACATTCAGCTGCATATGCATTAGAATATTCAATTTTAATTCATTAGGCCTCTCCAAATAGACCGTCTAAAAAAAATGGAATATTCAGTGTTATAATTAAAGTTAAGAAGACGGTCTCTGCTAATTAAGAATAAGCCTATTACTAAAATGGAAACTGCAAATTCCTTGAGTTTTGTATTAAAAAACAATCAACACAATTTTTATATTTTTTTTAGCCTAAACCCTAATAGTGCCCATGATAAATTAATTATTGGACTGAGCCAATTAAAAAAGCAGTAAAGAAAATAATCTCCTGTTGCGACTCCTAAAGTTGCAGATTGATATGCGCCACAAGTATTCCATGGGATGAGCACCGAAGTCACAGTTCCACTATCCTCAAGGGCACGTGATAGGTTTTCAGGCGCCAGCCCCTTTTCGGCATATGCATTGCGGAACATGCGTCCGGGAACGACTATTGCTAAATATTGGTCGGCTGCTGTTATATTTATAAACCCACATGTTATTAAGGTTGAGGCTATTAAAGAAGCGCTCGTATCTGCTACAGCTAAAAAAGCTTTTGTGATTCTTGTTAAGAAGTTGGATGCCTCTAAAACTCCACCAAATGTTAATGCGCAAATTATGAGCCATATGGTTCCCAACATGCCGCTCATTCCTCTAGTATTCATTAGAGAATTTAGCAATGGATTTTTCATTTCTAGGCTCACCGTGCCATATAAACTTGTAAATATCCCTTTATACTGTCCAACAAGATCATCGCTCCCTCCGATTTCTGCAATGATATTAGGTTGCACAAAAAAAGCTGTTATCGCGCCAAGTAGAGCTCCAATGCCCATAGCTGCAACGGCATCAGTCTTAAGAGCTATTAACCCGATACTGAAAATGGGTATCAAAAGAAGCCAAAAGCTTATGTTAAAACGGTTACTTAATTCTGATGATAATATGCTAATGTCATTTAGAGATCCGTTATCATAGCCTAATCCCATAAAAGTGAAAACAAAAAGTGTAATTAGGATTGCTGGTCCACTAGTTAAAGACATATAGCGAATATGTTTTGTTAATTCAGCACCAGCCATTGCCGGTGCTAGATTTGTTGTATCTGAAATTGGAGACATTTTATCGCCAAAATATGCTCCAGATATTACAGCCCCTGCTATCCATGTGGGAGGGAAGCCTAAAGATTGTCCGACCCCCATTAGGGCGATTCCAATTGTTGCTGTAGTTCCCCATGAAGAACCCGTTGCTAAGCTAACAAGAGAGCAAACTATAACACTCGCTGGTAAAAACACCGAAGGAGAGAGGATTTCAAGCCCAAATACAATAAGAGTTGGAATGATACCAGATATCATCCAACTTCCCGTTAAAGCTCCTACCATAAGCAAAATTAAAATTGCTTTAGAGCTATCTTTTATAGTTCCTTGTATTCCGTTCCAAATGTCATTAGTTTTGATTCCTTGAAGCTTTGCCAGAACAGCTGCAAATCCAGCTGCAGATAATAAAATAAGTTGATTACTTCCATCGAGACTGCTATCCCCAAATATGCGAACATTAATGAAAAGTGCACACACTAAGAAAATAATTGGCAGCAATGAATAAAAGAGAGATGGTTGTTTAGGCATGGTAAAAAGATAATTATTTTATACCGTGTTTTCTTTATTTTAAAATCCAAGGCTTTAGCACCTCTAATACAGCTGTAAGAGGCAGCCCTTTAACGTTGTCATACGACCCGTCAATATGCTTGATGCCAACATGGCCAATCCATTCTTGTACGCCATATCCGCCAGCTTTATCCAGTGGTTTGAATTCTTTTACATACCACATTAACCAGTTTTTAGGTAAGTTGTTAAATGTCACTACTGTTATGACCGTAGAGTTTTCCCATTTCACACCGTCTGTTGCCCAAATTGAGGTTATTACGCGATGTTTTTGTCCACTGAGGCGAGTAAGCATATCATATGCTTGTTTAGTATTTTTAGGTTTTCCAAAACGTAAACCATTCATCCAAACTTCTGTGTCTGCTGTTATTAATATCTCTCCAGGAAGCAAAGAGGGTAGTAAAGAATCTGATTTTTGACGAGCAACCCAGGAAACAGTTTCTATATCATCAAGACCCTCAGGTGCTATTTCGTCAGCTTCAGATGTTTTGACTTCAAATGGAATATTCAAGACTTGGAGTAGCTCTTTGCGTCTAGGGGACTTAGATCCAAGAATCAATCTGCCATTTATCTCTAAGGGGATTTTAGCATCTACCATATACCATCTTCTTTTTTCATCCAATTGCCTTGAACTTTAAGTGTTTGTTCAATTAAATCTCTCACACATCCTTTTCCTCCATTTAAAGGTGAAATGTAGTTGCATATTTCTCTAATTTCAGGACAGGCATCATTTGGACAGGATGCAAGCCCGACTTTCATCAAGACTTCATAATCTGGTATGTCGTCACCCATATATGCGATTTCCTTTGGCTCAAGGTTATACATATATGTTAATTCTTCAAATGCTTCAATTTTATTTGAAGCCCCTAGCCAGATGTCTTTTATACCTAGGGATGTAAGTCTCTCTTTTACAGCATCAGAATGACCTCCAGTTATAATAGCAACTTTATAACCTTTCTTTATGGCAAGCTGAAGAGCATATCCATCTTTAGAATTGAAGCTTCTCACGGGTTCTTTGTTAGGAAGGATAAGAACTTCTCCATTAGTTAAAACACCGTCAACATCAAAAACGAAAATTTTTATTTCTTTTAAAAGTAATTTATAGTTCAATTTTTGTTTAATTTAAAATTAGCTATACTATTGCTCATAGCCTGGTAAACATTTTTAAAACTTTCAGGTAGCATGTTTAAATGACTTTTTATCGTGACTTCATCACCCCTGTGCGATGGGCCTGTCTGCATGGTGCGAGCTGAATTAGAAAGAGCATTTTTAATAGTCACCATGATCATTTTATCAAAAATTGATGGATTAATGTCATTTAATGAACAGTATTCTTGTAAAAGTGTAACCTGATGATTGATGAAATTATTAGCAAAAACCGCTGCTAAATGATATTTAGCTCTCATCTCACTAGAACATACTACCCCATTTTCTATACCTAAATCAGTATGAAACTCCTTTAAAGTAATCATCAAAGATGGATCGACATATTCCCAGAAAACTGAAAAATTTGACCACGGAACTCCTGTTTTCTTGAATGAATGCAATGGATACCAGACTCCGGATTTTGAATAAAAAGAAATAGCCGATAACGGAGTTACGCCAGAACAATGAAAAACAGGAATTGAATAATTTCTATTTTTTATTACCTGAACAAATTTCACAATTTCATCATCTGGTACAGCAAGGAAAACACCACGAATCGAACTAGAGAAATCAAAAGGATTACTAATCCAATTTCGACTTGCAATATGTTTAGCTTTATCACCTAGCCTTAGTGCTAAGGCACAACCAACACTCCCATGACCAAGTATAGCCCACGTTTGCATTATTTTTTACTCTCATTAATTGCCCGATAAACTCTTTTCCAAACAGCAAGAAGTGTTCCAAGGCCCATTAATATTGATCCAAGCCAAAGTAAATTAATATAGGGAAATATGAAGGCTTGCATCAGTATAAATGGAGGTTCGTTGTCTTTCTTTTCCCACGCTGTTATATTGAATTTCCCCTCTGCGCTGGCTACGCCGTCAAAGCGAAGCTTCATTCCTTCTTCTTCTATGATAACTTCTGAAGTATGAGCTTCATTTCCATCCAAATGGTAGGGAAGGACCACGGCTGTTTGTCTACCATCCATGGACTTGAGGATTAGGTCTAGATTGAGATCAAGGTGTTCTATTTCCCCAGATATTTCATTAATTGATGCATTTTGAACATTTAATGTATCGCAGTAAAGTAAATATTTATTAAAAAGGAAGACCTCTTCTCCTGATTCTAAAATTGCCTCCATGGGGTCTGCCCAATCACCATTTTTTTCGTCCAGCGGTCTTAGGTCAGCATAGCTGATATAAGTGTAAATATCTTTATTCCAAAAGTGCATGGTGCTTGGCTCGCGAACATTACCCATCCTATCATTCATTTGAATAAAAGGGTGCAATGTGAAAACTGGCTTTAACTCTTGACGTTCAAAGTCATTCCATGTTGAAGGTTTTTCAGTTTCGTAAAATTCTATATCAAATACACGATTGTGTCCTTCCTTTCTCTCATTTCTCCAAGAAATGTAATAGGGATACATTGAGACTGTATCATTTAATGGTAAAAGAATATTTTCATTAGAGGGAAAATCTTCATGGATATATGTGGCATTTGTACTAATGGCCTCTTTTTTCCCGTTGCTAATAACCGCACCTATTAGAACTAAAGTAAATCCGATGTGCGCAAGAGCCATTCCACCAGTTGTCCACCTACCGCGAACAATCCGCAGCCAATAATCTGCATTACTAATAAGTCCAAATATTGAAACTGCGAGAAGTGCTGCATATAGAGGGTCATAGAGCTTAAGCCCCCAAATGCTTAGAACGCTTATGACGAGCGTAATTATTACAGATGGTAGTAGTCTGGTTATTAATTTTTTTGGTGTCTCTTTCCATCTCAAAAAAGGACCAAAGGCAAGCAGGGCAGTAATTATTAGCGCAAATGGTATTTGAAGGCTATTAAAATGTTTGGCTGCGTCTACTGGGGGTGCCATAGGGTTATTTAAAACAGGCAAAAGCCCATCGGGACCTATTAATTTATTAAGAACAGGTATGCTCGTACTAAATGTTATCTGAGCTGCAGAAAGTAATAATGTTAATGAACCTATAAACATCCAGAATTCTCTTGAGCTGAACGCATCTTCAGAAGGGCTTTTAGGATACTTTTTCCAAGCCAATAAATAAATTAGCAGAGATCCAATTGAAAAGAAACCAAGAAATGCGATTAATTGGCCATTCAATCCAAGGTCGACAAAGGCGTGAACTGAAGTTTCTCCTAAGATTCCAGATCGCGTTAAAAATGTAGAGTATAGAACAAGAATAAACGAAAGTATTGTTAGAAAAAGGGCAGTCGCAGGTGCAGACTTTTTATGCTTTACTATCATCATTAAGTGCCCTGCGGCAACCAATGTTAACCAAGGAACTAAACTAGAGTTTTCTACGGGGTCCCACGCCCAGAATCCTCCAAAACTTAATGCTTCATAAGCCCATGCCCCGCCCATTAAGACACCAGTTCCTAGAATTGAAATCCCGAAAAAAGTCCATGGAAGGGCAGGAACTACCCATTCGTAATATTTTTTCTCTAATATCCCCGTAATAGCAAATAAAAAAGGAATTGTTACAGAGGCAAATCCGAGAAAGAGTGTGGGTGGATGAATTACCATCCAATAGTTTTGAAGAAGAGGATTTAAGCCTTGACCGTCTCTTAAAGATGGCAATCGTATTAGGTAGTCACGTATTTCTGTCCATGGTAATCCAATATTCTCAGGCAATTCACGTATTAAAATAAAAGGTGATGACCCAATTTTAAAGTCTCCAATATAAATACCTAGTATCATAGATACCAAGAATACTTGCACCATGGCAAGCAACATCATTGTTCCAAATTCCCATTTTTTTGATGTTCCTATTAGCACCCATCCTAGGATTACATGCCATGTTGTCCAGAGTAAAAAGCTACCTTCTTGACCTTCCCAAAAGCATGATGCGATGTATTTCATGGGCATATCAAGAGAGCTGTGTCTCCAGACATAATCAAACTCAAACCAATGGTTGAATAAAGCTACAAACAAGATAATTATGGTTCCGAGAACACCTAGAGAATGAGCGCCAAAGCTAAGTCGGCCGGCTGACTTTAATCCAGAAGATTTTTCGCTATTTTTTTTTGAACCAATGAAGTATAATCCATAGAAAAATACAGTTGCAATAGCTCCAGCAAAAGCCATTGCAACTGATGCTCTACCTAAAAAAGCGAAAAGACTATGTTCACCTATGTAGTCCATTGAATTATATATTTTGAGTGTAGATTCCAAGTGTATCTATACCTTCTTCATTGGTATATTTTGACGGGCATTTCATGAGAATTTCTGTTGCTATGAAGCCCTCTGAAACGGAATGGCCTGTTAATGTTATCTCTTCAGATCGTTCAAAATCTAAAGGCTTAGGTTGATTATAAATAACTTCTCTAGAATGACCTTCTTTATCGATTGCGTTGAAGGTTAATAAAGATGTTGTCGGGTCAAAATGTATCGGGCTATCAAGATCGAGTTTTGCTACTACAGTTACTGCTTCTGGCTTTTGCTTATCAGCTATTTCAAATGTTGCATAAACACTAGCGTCTTCTAATGTCACTAATAAAACACCGATCATAATTGCAATAACACCAAGAAGAATGATTTGAGTTTTTTTCATTCTTTATTGGCATTTTCTAGTGTAGTGATTTTTCTGTCTAAATACATTAAATAGGCTACTATACCTAAGAAGACAATTCCTATGACAGCTATCACCACATAAATTTTACCATCAGCGCGAAAAATATCAGCCATATCAATAGATGAGCGAGTTACTTGTATAAAATTCATTTTTGCTTGTTTAAAATATCTAAACGATTTCGTAATTGACTAATCCACCAGCCTATAATTATCCATCCTATTACTGCTGGATAGAATACAATTCGCATGCCACTATCTAAGTCATAATTGGCGAAAGCAGGATTTCCTCCGTTGCCTGGGTGAAGTGATTCAGTTAATCGAGGTAGAACCCCAATAAATACAATCATTAAAACAAATGCAAAAATATTGTAAACTGCAGCTAAACGAGCTCTTTTCTCCATGTCTTCAATGCTACTTCTGAGTACGAAATATGCTAGGTAAATTAACAAGGTAACGGCTGTTCCATTTAGCTTCGGGTCAGCTGTCCAATAAGTCCCCCAGGTAGCCTTTGCCCAGATCATGCCAGTAAATAGCCCCAGAAGAGAGAAAACTAAAGCAACTTCAGCAAAATTTTTAGCTTTAGCATCTAATTCTAGATTGATACTACTTCCATCATGTCCAGAACGCAAAAAACGAATACTTTGTGCCAAAGAATTTCCCAGTAGAGCAATCATAGTAAACCACATTGGGACATGAAAGTACAAGTTCCTTATAGTTTCATTCAGGATGGCTAATCGAGGCACGTCTGACATCAGGCCGGCATACAGTGAGTAGGCGACTAATATAATTCCGGTTATTTTCCAAGCTCTCATTAGGAACGCCAAAGGTAAGGGAATAGGACAGCTCCTAGAGCTAATGGAAGTCCGCAAAGGGCTATTTCTCCAATCCAATTTGGATAAAGAACATGGAGTGGTTCTCCTAACAATGCAAGTTTGCTGGAACGTAAAGAAACAAGGAGAGCAGGAAGGAGCAATGGGATACTTAAAACGGACATTAAACTTGCGCTGCCATCTATTTTCGAGGCGATGGCTGATGTGAAGGTCAGTGTGAAGGATAATGCTAAAGAGCCGAGAGATAAAGATATTATAAGTGGAGCTAGTAGTATCTCTTGACCTGGAATATTTGGAAAGCCAATCCATAAATAAAATAAAGAAAAACTAAATATTGAAACAAGAACAGTGCTAAAGGAGGTACTCAAGCTCTTGCCTAGTAATAGTTCCATAGGGTTGACAAGTTGATTTATATAAAGCCATTGTCCTTCGTTTGCAGAAAATGTCCGACTTGCTAATTGTAAGGATGTGAAAACCAGAATCATCCACAAAAGGGCCAGCCAGGTATTTGCTGAGGGCTGTCGTATTAGTGTAGATGTCATAAAGGTGACAATCG
>MDTF01017582.1_pt1 | contig 13240 bp, 8 predicted proteins | sample 811191 | NCBI WGS metagenome assembly MDTF01 (sample SAMN05326649, study PRJNA326480) | marine metagenome | isolation source: seawater | place: Southern Ocean | collected 2011
ATCCGCAGGTGTTGTCCAACTCAAAGAAAGATTGGGAAGAGGTTACCAAAGAAGTGTTTTCAGAAATTTTCAAAAAGAGTGCTTTAAAGCGAACCAAGTTTGAGGGTTTGCGCCGAAACATTACATTCTTGAAACCATGATTAGGGTGCTAAACAGCTCTTTAGGCTATTGATGTATCTCTGTATCAATTAATTTTCAATTTACACTATCATTTTAAATACACTCTGTTACATTTGTAGTGTATTATTAAAAACGTACCGTTCTTATGAGTAAACAAAGCAAACGTAAAGAAGCACTGTTATACCACTCCAAGCCAAGGCCAGGAAAGATTGAGGTTGTTCCTACCAAAAAATATGCAACACAACGAGATTTATCATTGGCATATTCTCCTGGAGTAGCAGAACCTTGTTTAGAAATAGCAAAAGATGTTGAAAATGTATACAAGTATACGGCCAAAGGTAATTTGGTAGCGGTTATAACAAATGGTACTGCGGTATTAGGCCTTGGAAATATTGGTCCTGAAGCATCCAAGCCCGTTATGGAGGGCAAGGGTTTGTTGTTCAAGATATTTGCTGACATTGATGTGTTTGACATAGAAATTGACACCGAAGATATTGATGCTTTTGTAGAAACAGTAAAAAATATTGCACCCACTTTTGGTGGAATTAATCTAGAAGATATTAAAGCTCCAGAAGCCTTTGAGATTGAAAGAAGGCTGAAGGAAGAATTGGATATACCTGTTATGCATGATGACCAGCATGGTACGGCAATTATTTCTGCAGCAGCATTGTTAAACGCACTTGAGCTAACACATAAAAAAATTAATGAAGTAAGAATTGTAATAAGTGGTGCAGGTGCTGCAGCGGTATCATGTACAAGACTTTATAAAGCCTTTGGAGTAGTAAGAGCAAATATTGTAATGTTAGATAGTAAGGGAGTCATTAGAGATGACCGAAGTGAGCTATCGACCGAGAAGGCAGAATTTGCTACCCATAGAAAGATAGACACCTTAGATGAAGCTATGGTTGATGCAGATGTTTTTGTAGGGCTTTCTGTTGCAGATATTGTAACCCCTAGTATGTTAAAGTCAATGGCGGCAGACCCTATTGTTTTTGCTATGGCAAACCCAAATCCTGAGATTGAATATCTACTGGCTTGTAAAACAAGAGATGATATTATTATGGCAACAGGGAGAAGCGATCATCCTAATCAAGTTAATAATGTGTTAGGATTTCCATTTATTTTTAGAGGTGCTCTTGATGTTCGTGCTACAAAAATCAATGAGGCTATGAAGATGGCTGCTGTAAAGGCCTTGGCTGCACTTGCCAAAGAGCCGGTGCCAGAGCAAGTAAATGTTGCCTATGGAGAAACCAAACTTATTTTCGGAAAAGACTATATCATTCCTAAACCTTTTGACCCAAGGTTAATAGAGAACATCCCTCCAGCTGTTGCAAAAGCGGCTATGGAGAGCGGTGTGGCAACTGCACCTATTAAAAATTGGCAGAAATATAGAGATGAGCTAAATGAGCGCATGGGGAGTGATAACAAGATTATTCGCTTGCTATACAGTCGTGCAAAACAAAATCCAAAAAGAATTGTCTTTGCCGAAGCAGATCATTTAAATGTACTGAAAGCTGCGCAAATAGTCTATGAAGAAGGAATAGGTATTCCTATTTTGTTGGGTAGAAAGGCCGTTATTGAAGAGCTCATGGAGCAACTTGAATTTGATGCTGATGTGCAAATTATGGACCCAAAGTCTGATGAGCAAGCTGAAAACTTAGCCAAATATGCTCAAGAATTATTTGTGATTAGAAACAGGAATGGAGTTACCCTTTTTGATGCACAAAAGTTAATGCGTGAGCGCAACTATTTTGCTGCTATGATGGTTAACCAGGGTGATGCTGATGCAATGATTTCTGGGTACTCTAGGGCATATCCATCTGTGTTACGACCAGTTTTGGAGACTATTGGGCGCTTTGATGGAGTGAATAAAATTGCAACAACTAATATGATGTTGACTAAAAGAGGTCCTCTCTTTATAAGCGATACTTCTATCAATATTAACCCTACTGCCAAAGAATTAGCTAAGATTGCCCAGATGACAAACTACACCATGAAGTTGTTTGGAATAACACCTGTAATTGCAATGATAAGCTATGCTAATTTTGGTTCTTCAAAAGATCCACACGCAACAAAAGTGCGTGATGCCGTTGGGTATTTGCATAGAACAAACCCAGACATGCATATTGATGGGGAGTTGCAAACAGACTTTGCTTTAAACCCTGAAATGTTACAAAGTAAATTTCCATTTTCAAAGTTGGCAGGAAAAAAAGTGAATGCACTCATATTTCCAAATTTAGATGCTGCTAATAGTAACTATAAATTACTAAAAGAGATCAATGGTGTTGATTCTGTAGGGCCTATTATGCTTGGAATGCGAAAGCCTGTTCATATCCTTCAGTTAGGGGCTAGTGTAGAAGAAATAGTAAATATGGCAGCAGTTTCTGTAATAGATGCACAGCAAAAAGAAAAACGAGAGAAAACAGCCCAAAAGCAGTAATGTTTCAGAACAAAATTTAGTTTTTATCCCTTTAGATAAGCCAATAAAATATATTATATTTGGCATACAAACATCAAAAAAACGTATGATAACCCAATTACATGGAAGACTTGTTGAAAAATCGCCAACCGATGTAGTTATAGACTGTCATGGTGTTGGGTATTTTGTAAACATATCATTGCATACGTTCTCACAACTACCTGTATCAGATAGTGTTATGCTGTTCACTCATTTGCAAGTGCGTGAAGATGCGCATATTTTATATGGGTTTTCTAGCGTGGCAGAGCGAGAGATTTTTAGGTTATTAATTTCGGTTTCTGGAGTTGGAGCTAGTATAGCTCGTACGATGTTATCATCATTATCTCCAAAACAAGTAACCGAGGCTATAGCGGGAAGTGATGTTGCAACCATTCAATCTGTAAAAGGTATTGGGGCAAAAACAGCCCAACGTGTCTTGTTAGATCTAAAAGAGAAAGTTTTAAAAGTGTATGGCCTGGACGATGTTTCTATAGTTTCAAGCAATACGAATAAAAATGAAGCGTTATCTGCTTTGGAGACCTTAGGTTTTACGCGTAAACAAGCTGAAAAAGTTTGTGATTCTGTCGTTAAAGAAAACCCACAGGCCACTATTGAGGAAATTATAAAGCAGGCTTTAAAAAAATTATAAGTATTGGGCACAAATTTAACAAAGTTTAAAAATAGCTTTTTTAAACAACTCGTATTTTTAAGTATTATCCTTGGAGGGTTTTCATGTGTATTTGCACAGGATTCTACTGCAACAGGCTCCTCTATGGGCCGTATTGAGTTGCCTCCAGCTTCAAGTATAGAGAGTTTATACACTTATGACCCTGTTACAGATAGCTATTACTATAGTGAAATGTTAGGAGACTTCAATGTAGGCTTGCCGCTCGTTTTAAGTCCAGAAGCGTATCGTGATTTGATTTTAAAACAGCAAATGCGCGATTATTTCAAAGAAAAGATTGATGCTGTAGATGGAAGAAAAGAAGGCTCTGAGGATGGTCAGAAAAACTTATTGCCGAAGTTTTATGTGAATTCAAGTTTCTTTGAATCCGTATTTGGAGGCAATACTATTGAAGTAATACCCCAAGGTACCGTAGAAATGGATCTAGGACTGCTGTATACTAAACAAGATAACCCAGCTTTTTCACCAAGAAACAGAAGCAATTTCTCTTTAGATTTTGACCAACGTATCAGTTTAAGTTTGTTGGGTAAAGTAGGGGAGCGCCTGCAGGTGACAGCAAATTATGACACCCAGTCTACCTTTGACTTTCAAAATCAAGTAAAACTAGAGTTTACTCCTACTGAAGATGATATTATTAGATCTATTGAGGTGGGTAATGTAAGCATGCCATTAAATAGCACCTTAATTCCAGGGGCTCAAAGTTTATTTGGTGTAAAAACTCAATTGCAATTTGGAAAAACAACGATTACGGGAGTATTCTCTGAGCAACAATCTGAAACTAGAAATGTAACAACTGAAGGTGGAGGGACTATTACAGATTTTGATATTTATGCCTTAGATTATGATGAAAATCGTCATTTTTTCTTGGCACATTATTTTAGAGATACTTATGACAGAGCATTACAGCAATATCCTTTCATTCGTTCTAATGTTCAGATTACACGTGTTGAAGCTTGGATAACCAATCGAGGCAATCAAACACAGGATGTTCGTAATATTGTAGCACTTCAAGATATTGGAGAGGCTGATATTTCAAATATTGGATTAAACGCTATTCCTGGTGGATTTTTAAACAAGCCTTCTTCTTCATTTCCAGACAATGGAAACAATGATTTTAATCCCTTTGGTATTGAAGATCAAAGCGCTCAAGGTATTTTAAGCGAACAGATACGCGATATAGCAACTGTGCAACAAGGTTTTGGTGGTGTTCAAGTTCAAGATGGTGCAGATTTTTTAACATTAGAAAATGCAAGAAAATTGAGGGCTAATGAATATACAATCAACTCTCAATTAGGATATATTTCTTTAAATCAACGCTTAAATAATGACGAAGTTTTTGCCGTTTCATTTCAATACACTGTAAACGGTAAAGTCTACCAAGTTGGAGAGTTTTCTACCGACGGTGTAGATGCCACTGGAGGACTCGTAAGGCCTGGGGAGCCTGGTAATCCTGGTATAAACGATATCGAAGGAATTCCTCAAAATCTAATTGTAAAATTATTAAAGAGTAACATCACCAATGTTTCTGAACCTATTTGGGACTTAATGATGAAAAATATTTATGGTCTAGGGGCCTTTCAATTAGAGCAAGAAGACTTTAGATTGGATATTCAATATAAAGATCCAGCACCATTAAACTATATCACAGCCGCAGAAGGGACTCTTTCAAATCCTGCAATTGCATTGCCTGATGATGTTGACAACAAAACATTGTTGAAGGTGTTTAATCTAGACAGATTAAATTTTAATAATGACCCGCAACAAGGGGGAGACGGCTTCTTTGACTTTATTCCAGGTCTTACTGTTGATCAGCAAAATGGACGTATAATATTTACGAGTGTGGAACCCTTTGGAGAATACTTGTTTAATAAACTTGATGATGCTACTGCTGGTTCTTCTTTGTATGATATGCCATCGAGTTACAATGCAAACCAAGAAAAATATGTTTTTAGATCTCTTTACAGGGTTACAAAAACACAAGCAGAACAAGAAGATAATGACAAGAATAAATTTCAATTAACAGGACGCTATAAGTCTAGTGGAGGAAATGGTATACCAATAGGAGCATTTAATATCCCTCAAGGTTCTGTAGTGGTTACAGCCGGAGGAAGAACCTTGTCTGAAGGAGTAGATTACACTGTTAATTATCAAGCTGGAACTGTGTAGGTTTTAGACCCTTCCTTATTGGCATCTAACACTCCTGTAAATATTACAGTAGAGAACAATACACTGTTTGGCCAACAAACAAAACGTTTTACAGGTTTAAACGTTGAACATAAATTTAACGACAACTTTATTATAGGAGGTACTTATTTAAAACTCAATGAGCGTCCTCTTACTCAAAAATCTACCTATGATGTAGAACCTATTAACAACCAAATATTTGGTGTTAATTTAAATTATGCAACACAGGTTCCTTTCTTTACACGCCTGGTTAATAAACTTCCAAATATTGATACAGACGTAGAATCAAATTTTTCTATTCGTGGTGAATTTGCATACTTGTTGCCAAGCGCACCAGAGGTTTCAGACTTTGGAGGTAGAACAACTGTGTATATAGATGATTTTGAGTCTTCACAAACAGAGTTTGATATTAGCTCACCCCTAACGTGGCGCTTGGCTTCATCTCCAGACGGCTTTGGTGGAGAGGTAGGAAATAGTATTTTAGAGTATAATTATAAACGTGCTCGTTTAAACTGGTACACTATTGATCCTATTTTTTACAGCAGTCAACGTCCAGATGGAATAACAGTTCAAGATTTGTCCTCCCCATTTACAAGACGTATTTTTAGAGATGAAATATTTCCAGCACAAGATATTATTCAAGGGCAAACACAGGCTATATTTTCTTTAGATCTCTCATATTATCCAAGTGAGCGTGGTGAATATAATTTTAATCCAGCTGCATCAGGCACCAATGAATTGCCAAATCCTGCAAGTAATTTTGGAGGTATTTCTAGACAATTAACTACCACAGATTTTGAGAGAAGTAATGTAGAATTTATCCAATTTTGGGTAATGGATCCATTTATTTACGAAGAGAATGACACAAACAATGGAGGTACCTTAAGTTTTAATTTAGGTAACATTTCAGAAGATATCTTGAAAGATGGACGTAAGCAATACGAAAACGGATTACCTCAAGATGGTGGAACAACCAATACAACCCCGACGGTTTGGGGTAAAGTGCCAACCAACCAGTCCTTGGTTTATACCTTTGATACAGAAGGGGAACAACGCATAAACCAGGATATAGGATATGACGGTTTAAATAATACTGAAGAAAGCGCGATGTTTCCTGCTTTTAGTGGTCTTCCAGATCCAGCAAATGATAACTACCAATATTTCTTGCAAGCTACTGGTGACATAAGAAATCGATACAAACAATACAATGGTACAGAGGGTAACTCTCCTGTAGCGGTAACAAATACAAACCGTGGTTCTACAACACAACCTGATGTGGAGGATATTAACCGTGATAACTCTATGAACACTGTAGATAGTTATTATGAATACAATATTCCTATATCACGTGATGCGCTTACACCAGCTACAAACGATTTTGTAACAGATGTGCGTGAGAGCACTATTACACTTGATGATAATAGTTCTTTGGATGTACGTTGGGTTCAGTTTAAAGTGCCAGTGTCTGGGTATGATAGAGCAGTAAATGGAATATCAGACTTTAGATCTATTCGTTTCATGCGCATGTACATGTCTGGTTTTGAGCAAGCAACAACACTTCGTCTTGGGACACTAGAATTGGTGCGCGGTGATTATAGAAGGTACTTACAGACCCTAGATAACGTAACAATGGAGGATCCAGAGTTGGATGATACTGTTTTTGAAGTGGAGGCCGTTAATATCATTGATAATGAAAACAGGCAGCCCATACCATACAGGCTACCTCCCGGTGTTATAAGAGAACAGCTTAATAATAACAATAATATTATTAGACAAGATGAGCAATCACTAGCAATTCGGGTTTGTGGATTAGAACCAAATGATGCGCGAGGTGTGTATAAGAACTTTAGCGTAGATATGCGTCAATACAAAAATCTAGAAATGTTCATTCATGCAGAGTCTATTGTAAATGAAACTGCTTTGGCTGAGGGTGATTTGGTTGCCTTTATTAGAATGGGTAATGATTTAACCGAAAGTTTCTATGAGATACAAATACCTTTAAAGCCAACGTCCTTTAGCACTACTAGTGCCGAGGAAATTTGGCCCCTAGAGAATAGAATGGACTTACCGCTTAGCCTATTACAAGATCTTAAGGCTATTGTTCTTGGGGATCCTGCATTGTATTCTCCAAACCAACTACACTTTTTTGAAGAAGGCGAACTAGATGGATTACCATCTAATATTCTTCGAGTAGGAATGAAGGGTAACCCGAGTTTTGGAGATGTGCGTGTTGCAATGATTGGTGTTCGTAATGAAACCAACACAGAGCTTTGTGGCGAGGTTTGGTTTAATGAATTGCGTCTTTCTGAGTTGCAAAACCAAGGAGGTTGGGCCGCTGTTGCAGCTATGGATGCAAATTTCGCAGATTTCGCAAACATTAGTGCAACGGGTAGGGTAAGCACCATTGGCTTTGGCTCTTTAGAGCAAGGTCCAAATGATCGTAGTAGAGAAGATGTAGAAGAGTATGATGTGGTGACTAATTTTAACTTAGGACAAATGCTGCCTAACAAATGGGGTATTCAATTACCTTTTAATTATGGATTGTCAGAAAAATTAATAACACCACAGTTTGATCCTGAGTACCAAGATGTAGAGCTGCAATCTAGATTAGACAATGAAGGTAATTCTAGCAGAAGAGAAGAGATTTTAGGACAGTCTGTAGATTATACAAAAAGGCAGAGTATTAATTTTATTGGAGTTCGTAAAGAGCGCACCGGTGAAGGCAAGCCAAAGGCCTATGATATAGAAAACCTTACCTTGTCTGCGTCATACAATCAAATAGATCATAACGATTTTGAAATTCAAGATGCTTTAGATCAAAATGTGCGCCTAGGAGGTACGTATGCATACAACTTCACCCCTAAAACATTTGAGCCTTTTAAAAAGAATGATTCTATTTTTACAGGGAAATACTGGCAATTTTTAAAAGACATTAACCTTAACTATTTACCAACTAACATTGCAGTAAACTCTAACATTTTACGCCAACACAATGAGCAAAAGTTTAGAGAATTGAATCTAGAAGACGGTAATATAGGCTTGCCGGTGCTCTACCAAAGAAATTACTTGTTTGATTGGGATTATGCCATTAACTACAATCTAACAAAATCATTCCGGTTTAATTTCACGACTTCAAACAATAGAATTGTAACCAACTATATTGATGATGCAGGTTTTGCAGATAATCAAATTGGTGTTTTTGATGGCTTCTTTGATATTGGAGATCCTAATCAACATTTTCAATCTCTACAATTAAATTATGACTTGCCTACTGCAAAATTCCCTTTCTTAAAATGGATTAGAGCTACCTATTCTTACACTGGAGATTTCCAGTGGCAGGATGGAAGTGATTTGTTTAATAATATTGATATTGAATTAAGTGACGGGACTACACAAACCTATGATTTAGGAAATTCAATACAAAATGCAAGCACACACCGTATTAATACTACACTAGATTTTAATGCATTTTACAGATACATTGGGCTTTCTAAAAGGAAAAGCAATAGCAGAAGAGAAAGTGGTGGTAATACCGGGGGCCGTGGAGGTGGAGCAGGCTTTGATGCAAAAGGCAAAGGCGGTAAGAGCGGAAAAGAAAATTCTAAAAGTTCTGCAATTGGATCTATTAGTAGTGAAGGTAAAGAAAAATCAGGTGGGGCAAGAGGCTCCTCTGGAGCAGCAGGTGGATTAAATGGCGGAGATAAAGCGGTGAATACCATCATTGGGCTAGCAACAATGATTAAAAAAATTCAATTTAATTATCAAGAAACAAACGGTATATTTTTACCAGGATATAAACGATCTATTGGCTTTGTGGGTACCTTAAAACCAACATCTGGATTTACCTTTGGTAGTCAAGCAGAAGTTAGGGATATCGCTGCGCGTAATGGATGGTTAACACTATATCCAGAATACAACGAGCAATATACCGAGAATGAAACAAATCAACTAGATGTTCAAATTAATTTAGAACCAATTCGTGATTTAAAAATTGATATTAACGGAAGTAGAATCTACGCAGAGAACTATTCAGAAAACTATATTATTGAAGGCGGGATGTATAATTCATTAACGCCAGTAACTTCAGGGAATTTTAATATTTCAACCTTATTAATAGCAACTGCATTTCAAAACACAACAGATGAGTCATCACAGCCTTTTGATGCCTTTAGAAGCAATAGATTAATTATTGCCAACAAATTGGCATTAGATTTTTATGGTACTGATGCATTTCCTGTTGATCCAGAAACAGGATATCCTGTTGGATTTGGGGCGACAAGCCAAGATGTATTATTGCCAGCATTTTTAGCAGCCTATAAAGGGAACGATGCTCAAAGTGAAAAGAAAGGTATTTTAAGAGATGTGCCATTACCAAACTGGGATATCAAGTATACTGGTTTAATGCGTTTAGGTTGGTTTAAAAAACGTTTTAAGCGCTTATCATTACAACATGGTTATAGTGCTGGATATACAGTGAATCAGTTTCAGACTAATTTAGATTATAACAGATCTAGAGACGGTAATGCTGCAACCGCATCTATAGACCAAGCTGGAAACTTTAAGAGTGAGCAGTTTTTAACCAACGTAAACCTTACCGAGCAGTTTTCACCATTATTGAAAATTGATTTAGAAATGAAAAACTCTGTAAAAATTTCTGCAGAACTAAGAAAAGATAGAGCTTTGGGTCTTAGTTTTGCTAATAATCTTTTAACAGAGATTAAAGGTGATGAAGTTGTAGTAGGTCTTGGTTATAGAATTAAAGACTTACGTATCGGGACTAACTTTGGAGGTAAAAAGCAAATATTAAAAAGTGACTTGAACTTTAAGCTAGATCTTTCACGAAGAGACAATAGAACTATTATACGTTATTTAGACATAGAAAATAATCAAACTACTGCAGGGCAAACTATATATGGTCTTCAGTTACTGGTAGATTATGCTTTAAGTAAAAGCCTAACTGCTGCCTTTTATTATGACCATACTTTTTCTGAGTATGCTATTTCTACTGCGTTTCCTCAAACCACTATACGCAGCGGCTTGACGTTGCGATATAATTTTGGTAACTAAAAAATATAAACACATAATTAAACGTATTAAACTATGAACATTCCGGCACATTTAAAATACACGAAAGACCACGAATGGATTAACATTGATGGAGATACTGCCACTGTCGGTATCACAGATTTTGCGCAAGGCGAACTTGGTGATATTGTATATGTAGAAGTAGAAACACTAGACGAGACTATGGACGCAGATGAGGTCTTTGGTTCTGTAGAGGCAGTGAAAACCGTTTCAGATTTGTTTTTACCGCTCTCTGGAGAGATTATAGCATTTAACGATAGCCTAGAGTCTGATCCAGAAAAAGTAAACAATGATCCTTACGGCGAAGGATGGATGATAAAGATTAAGATCTCTAATCCAGACGAAATAGAAAACCTATTAGATGAAGCAGGATATAAAGAGCTTGTTGGGGCCTAAAGTTCTCCTTGTTATAAGTGTATCATATACGCTTTTTATTACAATAGCCTTTTTGATTCCAATAACAAACCAGGTGCCAAAACTAGCATTTCCTTTTGCAGATAAGAGTATACATCTTATATTAAATGCAGGACTTTTTGTGGTGTGGTCTTGGTATGTTATATCTAAAACAGTTAAAATTTTAAAAACACGCACACTAGTTGTTTTGTTTGTATGTACTTTTTTTTACGGCATACTTATTGAAGTGATACAAGGTAGGTATCTAGCCACAAGGGGTGCAGATATCTTTGATGTAGTTGCAAATATGTTTGGGTTGTTCTTGGGCTTGTTTGTGGTTAATGTGTCAAAAAAATTTATTTCATAATATTACACAGGTATTGTTATCAAATACAATAGATTTTCTATATTTTTATCAACGATAATTTAATTTCAGTTATGGAGTCCAAAAAAAATGAAAAAGCAGATTTAAAACAATGGAGTGGTGTCTACTTTCTAGCAGGCCTTGCTTTTATGTTATTTTTATCTTGGCAAGCAGTAGAGTGGAAGTCTTATGATAGAGACTTATCATTAGATACCTTGAATGTAGGGGATGATCTTGATGAAGACATTCCAATTACAGAAATATTAACGCCACCACCACCACCACCACCACCACCACCAGCGCCAGAGGTTATAGAGGTTGTTGAGGATGAAGAAGATATAGAAGAAACAATTATAGAGTCTACAGAGATTAGTCAAGAAGAGGAGATCGTAGAGATCGAAGAGATTGAAGAAGCTGGAGAGATCATTGATGATGTGCCTTTTGCTGTTATTGAAAATGTACCTATTTACCCTGGTTGTGAAAGTGCAGGAAATAATGACGCAAAGAAAAAATGTATGTCAGGAAAAATCCAAAAATTTGTACAAAAGAAGTTTAATACAGATTTAGCTAGTGATCTAGGTCTGGAAGGGATACAGCAAATTTATGTTCAATTTAAGATTGACAAGACGGGTAATATTACAAACGTACAAGCGCGTGCGCCACATCCTAAACTAAAACAAGAAGCTATTAACACCATAAAAGCTTTGCCAAAGATGACACCAGGAAAACAAAGAGGTCAAGCAGTAGGAGTATTGTACTCCCTTCCTATTAGATTCCAGATAGAGAACTAGAAGATTTTTTTTACTATATAAATCCCGCTCATTTTTGAGTGGGATTTTTTTGTTTTAAACCTTCTTGATACTTGAGCGTCTATCTCTCATATATTTAACATAGATAATGTGTTATAAATTGGTTAGAATTATAGATGTGCCGTATCTTTGCACACTCAAAATAAGGGGTTAAACTAAAAATAAATCTGTTGTCAGTCACGCAAACACAAATATCACCCACTTCATGGGTTAAAAACTTTACAGAGATAACCAAGCTTAGGTTGTCTGTAAGTGTTGTATTTTCTTCTGTTGCAGGGTATTTGCTTGGAGCAACACAGGTTGATTTTGTGGTTTTGTTGCTTTTGTGTGTCGGTGGATACTGCATGGTAGGAGCAAGTAATGTCTACAATCAAATTATGGAGCGTGATTTAGATATCCTTATGGATAGAACTAAAAATAGGCCCATTCCAGTTGGTAGAATGTCTGTTTCTGCATCCCTATCACTAGCAATTGTATTAACACTTGTTGGGTTATCAGTATTGTATAGTATAAACCCACAAACAGCAATGTTTGGGGCTATCTCAATCTTTATATATGTTTTTCTATATACCCCATTAAAAACCAAAACACCCTTATCTGTATTTGTTGGAGCGTTTCCAGGGGCCATACCATTTATGTTGGGATGGGTCGCTGCAACTAATGATTTTGGTATTGAGCCAGGTACTTTATTTATGATTCAGTTTTTTTGGCAATTCCCTCATTTTTGGGCTATAGGTTGGTTTTTGTTTGATGATTACAAGAAGGGTGGGTTTTTCATGCTACCAACAGGTAAAAGAGATCGCGGCACAGCCATACAAGTAATTCTTTATAGTATTTGTACGGTTTTGGCCTCACTAATCCCCGCATTTGGGGTGACTGGAATGTTTTATATCACTCCGGTTTCAGCAGTAATTATTGGAGCTTTAGGGCTTTGGTTTATTTATTACGGCATCCGGTTGTATAAACAAAAAACAGACAAATCTGCAAAACAACTTATGCTGGTAAGTGTTAGCTATATTACATTGTTGCAAATTATTTATGTAGCAGATAAATTTATTAGATAAGTACACCCATTTAAAATTTGAAAAATATGGACTATACAGAGGGTACAGAACAACAGAAAATAGGAAGAGCAAAAAAGA
>MDTF01009155.1_pt1 | contig 13224 bp, 13 predicted proteins | sample 811191 | NCBI WGS metagenome assembly MDTF01 (sample SAMN05326649, study PRJNA326480) | marine metagenome | isolation source: seawater | place: Southern Ocean | collected 2011
AAAAATTTCTCATTTGATCTAGATGCCCTCTTTCCAAGAACGACATCATTGCCATCAAGCCATTTCTGTATCATCTGATCAATTAATTGAGGCGGGTGCTCTAAGTCAGAATCCATAAAAATTACTGCATCGCCTGAACAATTATGTATGCCGGCTGTTAAGGCAGCCTCTTTACCGAAATTTTTAGAAAGCTCTATTACTTTTAACCCAATAGACTCGTTTCCTTTAAGCTTCATCAACGAACTCAACGTATCATCTTCGCTTCCATCATCGATTAAAACCAATTCAAAGAAGTAGCCTGAGATTTTTTTTAACTCCGCAATAAGAGAAGTATAAAAAGGGTTTATTCCTGGGCCCTCATTAAAAAAAGGGATGATTATAGATATTTTTTTCATTTTATTTATTAGCTATTGAGCATCTAGAAGATTGTAACTCCAAGTCTATTCCACCTCTTCTAAAACCGATGCTATTTGCTATCATATTTGAAATTCCTTTAAAGTTTGAAACTTTTATTGCTATCAGAGACTTGCATTGCAGTGGTTCAAGTGATGGTTCATAAACTTTTGCCAGTTGAATGTTAATAGTTTCTGCGGGATTATTAAGAAGGGTAAATTCTTTACTTGTTAGATTTTTATCTTGTATGAGAATGCTGTTGTCTTGAACAAAGAATATCAATGAATCTATTTTATCCTCATATACCTTATAGAAAGTATAATTTAACTCATACTCTCTCAAAATAGGATCCGGTAATTCGGACAGATCTGAGAAAACAAAATAAACAATCCCTGGTTTTAATTGTTCTTTTTTAAGGAGCATGATCAGGTCATCTTGAAATTGTAATCTGTTTATTTTTGAAGCTATGCCTAGGGTCAGAAATGAAAAACTTAAAAGCAAAGTCAGTCCTAAAAAAAAAGAGCTCAGCTTTGTGGTTCGAGCGCCCAAGGAAATTGCCTTAAATATCATGATTAGCAGCATAGGGAAGATAGTTGCCAAAACAAGAGAATGCCTCATCCCCCAACCCGCAATACCATCAAAACTTAATACCGATGCTTTGCCTACCATAATGTAACTAAACATTGATGCTGCGGTGAGGATGCTTATTATAAAAAATGGGAGGTAGTTTTTTTTAATGTAGATAGAGAAGTCATAAACATAATTTTTTCTAAAAAAGATATTAATGATAAAAAATACTAAGAAGGGTGCAAATAAAATAATAAAAAAAGTAGCATAAGATTTAATAGCCCCCAAGATTATTAAAAAATTTTCACTTGAGGAGAATGGATTTATTATCGAGTTATATCCATGGCTCAATAATAACGGACTTGGAAAGAGAACTTTTAAAAACAAGTAAGTCAGAGTGGAGAGGAAAAAAATAAATAATGTACTTTTATTGGGTAGCCAAAACTTAGTTTGTGAATTATCTCCTGCAAGTTGATATGCATAGCCTAAGCAAGGTCCAAGAACCAACATTGAATTTAATTGAAAACTTAGTGCGATTATTACAAAGCTCAATGACTTAATTAATATTGATTGCGGAGTACAGGCCAGCCTCACTCCTAAAAAACAAAAAAGTGTGCAAATTATAAAAATTAAATGGATGCTGCTGAAAAATATTTGCCATACAGGGAATGCTACAAAAAAATATAATACGCGCACTGAATAATAGTATTCCAATCTAAGTACTTTATTGGAGAAGAGAAATATTTCTCTTGCAAGGAGAGCCGTGCTTATGAATGCAATGAGGGTTGAAAGTGTAAAAAAACGTATTCCTATAGAAGATTCTAACCAAAACAAGCCTTTGTATATAAAGTACTGAAGATACCAACCAGCATCAAACAATGAAATTCTAGACCCACCATGATTGCCTGTCTCTGAGGCATAGGAAGCTACAACACCATCCCACATATCCATTGAAGATTGTGATATTAAAAAGAATATAATTGCTATTAAGCAGTAGCTCAGGTATTCAGATAACTTTAAAAAAGATTTACCCATAAATTACTTCCTTAGATCAATAAAAGCTAAATTTTTACTTTACGTAGGACAAAGGTCAATCGATTATGATTTAGGCCTATATTAGATTTCTCAAGACTTATCTCTAGATCAGGGGACTGCATCATTGCCTTGAAGCTATTATAATCATATTTCGTTAAAGGATTTTGCTTCCTAAGCCTATAGTACTTGCCAAAATAAGACCTTATCATTTTTAGAATTGCTTTAGTTAGAAATTTATATTTGAAGGCTAACTTCATCAAATCAATCGCCTCACGCGGAATAGAATTCTTAAAAGGAATAACATCTGAAATTATTATTTGGCCATTTTCAGACATTAACGGCAGTAACTCTTGAAGAGTTTTCTTAAATTCTGATTGGACTAAATACTGAGATACAGAAGAAATTAAAACTAAGTCCAAAGATTTTAGATCGTTATAATTGTGTATTACATGAATGTTTGAGCTTTCTGCAAATGAAAGCTTATCAAGTATGCTTTGAGCTTTGTCATATAAAAAAAGTTGCTCGCAATGCTGAGATAGCTTGTCTGCAAACAAGGCTTCTCCACAACCAAAGTCCAGCACTATGTCTGAATCTTTGATGTAAGGCTTTAAATCTTCAAATACAGCTTGATAACCTATCACTTTGTGATCGTCGCCAGCAAACTGAGTCTCAGATGACCAATAGTCTATCCAATTTTCCATAACGCATTATACATCGTGGGCAATAGCCATTCCTATAAAAATGGTAAAACTTAATTGAAATGCTTAAACGAAAAAATAGTTTGCTTATAAAATATCCTTAGATTTAAGGTATTTTTTTGTTTTAGCACGAGTCTCATTATCCTCTAGAGTACCAGTGATTTTTTTCTGCATTTTTATTTTTTGGTAAATCATTTGTATCTATTCTTGGCATTACAAATCTCATATCTTGATTTGTTGAAGCAATAGCAACTTCGGTTGTGAGGGCCAATTTACATCCTTTTTTCTCAAGGATCTGAATCGACTGGTCGTCAAATGAGCCATATGGATAACAAGCTGTCCAATTATTCATATCTACACCTATCTTTTTTAAAAACTTAGTAGATAGCTCTATCTCCTCTATCATTTCTTCTTTATTTAGACTGTTCCACCAATAATGGTTATAACCATGATTGCCAATGTGATGACCGCTCCCTAGCATATGAATTAGTTGGTCTTCAGTCATGTAGAGCTCTTTGCTAAAAGCATTTTCACTCACCTCAATATATTTTTTAAAGAGAATATCCGTGATTTTTATTCTTAATTCTTCAACTAACTCTACTTGCAGCAACCTTTTAATAAATACTACATCTTTGGAGCCAAAACGATTTGCATGAGCTAAGCGCCTATAGTATTCATCAAAATCATCAAGCTGATATTCTTTTTTATAAGCTCCAATTAGCTCTTGTAAGTCATTTACTAAGAAAGCTTCATTTTCAATTGAAGCAAGAATGAAGTGAATTTTATTAACATCCAATACTGTATGCTCTGTTACAGCCTTAGCTGGAGCATAAAAGCTGCCTTGAAGTTTATATTTATCTAAGATCGGGAAAACATTCTCATAATGATCTGCATAAGCGTCATCAAAGGTCAACAATACAGATTTGTCTGGAATTTTTGCTTGATTATCGATGCTGAATATCACTTCCTCCATAGTAATAACATGGTAATGTTTCCGCAAATAATTGACCTGCTCTTTAAACAAATCAATATCCAAGCCTTTTATGCCAGGATATCTTGTATTTTTTAGATCACGCACATAGTGATACATGACGATTGTTAAATTATTCATATATTGGGCCGATCAGGATAAAAGATATCAACCACTCTCGCATCAACTTTTGAAGGAAATTGATCAGGGCCCTCAAGACATATTAAATCGGGCCAGATATTGGAGAAATTATTATCAAAAGCGCAGGCTCTAAAACTAAAAGTAGAGACTATGCATTCAGAATAATTCATAATATATCTTGTATTTTTGAATAAAGTAATCATCGCATGATTTCAAGTTATTAACCAACTCAATAGGATTAAATGGGAAGAAATTACACTATCAGCCAGGCATCAAAAAATGACCAAATAAAAATAATGGCGTTTATTGAGAAATATTGGAAGCCGAATCATATTTTAGCTAGAGATAAAGAATTTTTTCAATATGAATTTCATGGGCAAGGTAAAATTAACTTCTTTTTGGCCAAAACACTGGACTCAAATAAAATTTTAGCCATACAAGGATTCATACCGTATGGCACTTATCCCAATTGCCATATATGTGGAGTAATCTCGAGGGTCCATCCCGATTCTAGGATTCCAATGTTAGGTGTTGAGTTAATGAAAAAAATGCTTGAATTTACGAAGCCCTCTTCTTATTGTGGCATCGGAACCAATCCTAAAACAATGATACCGCTGGTAAAGAGATTCTTTGGCAGAAGTACCGGCATTATGGATCAATTTTATATTTTAAATTCCAATATCAAGGATTATAAAATTGCAAAGATCTTAGATGAGCCAAGCTGTTTGACCTTAACTAAGTTTGATCACTCGCATAAACTTGAATATAGATTAATCACTAAAGATGAGATTAATGATGTTCTCAATAAAGCACAGGTTGACATTAGATTGCCAAAAAAGACATATGACTACTTGATTAAAAGATATTTTGAGAATCCCAGGTATGAATATAAATGCTACAAAATTTCAATAAGTGGTCTGCAGGACGCATCTTTATTAGTTACCAGAGAGGTCGCTTATGATGATGCCAAAGCTCTAAGAATTATTGATTTTATTGGAGATATTGAGATTCTTTCTTATCTTTCTCAGTGGGCTTCCTTAGAAATGAAAATGCATAATTATGAATACATTGATTTGTTATCGAGCGGCATAGATGAGGAGACATTAATAAAGAGTGGTTTTAATAAAAAGCAGCCATCTTCTGGCGTTATTATACCGACCTATTTTGAGCCTTTTATAAGAGAGAATATAGATATATATTATGAAAAATCAGAAGAAGGTTTAATTCTATTTAAAGGGGATGCTGATGGCGATAGACCAAATTAAGCATGCTAATTAACAACGATTTTTCTTGAGAATTGCTCAACTAAGTCGTATCCATCCCAAATAATATTAAAATCTAGAGCTTTCCCTACTGGAACAATTTTATCTACTCCCCTATTAGGGATTTGCATCACTAGATTTATTATATCTTTTTCTGATAGTCCAATGTGGCTCAGAGTCTGGTCAATATCTCGCATCTCTATTGCTATCCCATCAATAGAGTTTTTTTCCATTTCTAAAAATAGACCATTTCCGGGATGAGACTCCCTGATTAATGGGGATGAAGAATCTTTGATTTCAAGTCTCATTGGATAAGCATTTTTCGAAACATTGCTGAATGCCAAATCATTTGCCGTATAAAACGATGAAGCAACAAATCTATCCATCGCCATCCCTGGTGTGTCATTAGTAATATTCGCCGAAATGAAACTCTGATACTGATTCCAGAATATATTTCTTGCTTGAGAGTTATCTTGATCTGAACCAAGCCAAATTATTAGCTTTGGAGAGGAGCATGCTTGTTGATTAAAGTAATTTGTATCATTGAAAAAACCTTTAATTGTATCTTTCGAGACTATTTGCGATTTCAATATTGATGAGCTTTTTATGATGGTTAATGAGAACCTATTTGGGAAAACTATCTCTCGAGCCAATGGATTCATAGGAATGGATCTTATTTCCTTCACGGTGTCATCTCCACCCCATACAACTCTACTATCAACTAAATTAGATATTCTTTTTGTGATCTCAGCATCATGCTCGTAGTTGAATAAAAGAAGTCGTTCTTGCATAAGCATATGGTTTGATAAAGCAGTATTTAGTTTTTCTATTACAAAATCTAATTGGGGGTTCTGATTTGAAGAAATTCTGATTAAACAAATATTGCCGCATAAAAGTGCTATTAAACTAGAATACAAAAAAATTGTATCAACATTTGATGGGGCGATATGAAAGGTCTTGCCCAAAGGGACCTGAATAAATTTATTTTTATTGATATTGCTTGATAAGAATATCTTTTCTCTTTTAAAGAAATTTGCTAAGACAATTAACTCCGGAAAAGTTCTAGAATGTTGATCCAGCAAAATGGACTTTGAAAAATTTTTGACAAACTCTTCTGCCTTCTTGCATGGAAAATCTTTGTTATCAATTGTCAGCTGAGAGACATATCTGAAAAAGTCTTCATCTGAATCAAAGTTATGAAAATTAGTTATAAAAGAAACTTTACCTTTCATACAGCCCTTGTATCACTACAGCCTCTTACTTCAGATTGCTTCATTCTGCCACTCACTAAAAAATATTTACCTTTTTTTCCACATTGACAATCATCTTCTCCGATTATTTTTCCGATATCTTCAGTAAGAATTGAGTTTCCTGGATAACTTGAAGGTAGCAAGCTTAATACTTGGAGTATTCCCTGCTCATTGAAGTTAAGGGCTTCAAGCGTAAGCTCATCCCTTGCGATAATATCTGAATAATCTGAGCAGTGTAAGTACCCTTTATCGCATTCAACAAAAATAGATCCAGTCTGCTCAATCATTCCATAGTAGTCATAAACCTTTGAGATTCCTAATTCATTTAAAGAGTTTTTAAACCTCAAGTTATCTACTCTACTGTCATGAAGGCGCTTCCACCCTCCTCCATGAATAAGAACAGTATCCTTGGGAAAATTTATATCTATTTTAGAATCTTGAATGCATTGATAGAATTGTTGCCAAACAAGAAAGGTGAAACCAAAAATTAACAAAGGATTATTTTCATTCTGCTCTAATGCAATTTTTAATTCTGAAATATCTAAATTTAAATTATCATCAAGCAAATATTTATGATGTTTTCCAAAAGATGAGAAGCCTAAAATGCCAGCAGCTCGAGCATTAAATTTTTTTCTATCCTTGATAATTGATTGAGAATCAACAATCATCATGTTGCGCCTTTTCTTTCCAAGGAATGAACTAATAATTTGACTGAGGACCTTGGTTTGAATTAATGATGATTCCTTATCTAGATAGATTCTAGAAACAGCCTGGCCAGATGTTCCGCTTGATGTCATTACTTTAAATACGCTTTCATCAGGAATACTTTGTAAATTCATTAATTTGAATAGCCTTGCTGGTATAAAAGGTAGCTCCTTAATATGATTTACGTTTAAATTATAATTACTATTAGAAACAAAGTTTCTGAATTCACTTGAATTTTTATAGTGAAAATTCATCAATTTCTTTAGCTCTTTTAAAAAATCAATTTCTTTAATGGCTAAATCCATTTTATATGGATTTTCTTGTGCCAGAATACTGTTAACTAAGCTCATCTAATCGTAGAATATTTTCAATAGCGCAGCCTATATTAAAATGATCACCATCAAAATTTGCATTGCCTTTGTAAGTGAAAAAACTATCATTTTTTGGAATAAAATTAATCATATTAGCTATGCTCATTGACGATGCCTCCTGGTTTATCTTCAAATATGTTTCTGCATCATATAGCATTTTTTCAATAAAATTTTTTTCAAGCTTTGTCTTCTTCTCTATTTCTAATACAAAATCACTAGGGTTAATTCTACTTTTATAGGTAATAGGACAGATATTTATTCTTGTAATTGCATCATCAATATTCAGATTCATAGAAGATCCAAATGAGTGCGATATCGTTGCATGTAAATTATTTTTATTAACAAAATCTATGATATTTTTGTTACAGACGGCAGGATTTTTAAAAAAATTCTCGTAATCTATATCGCATAATATTATTCTAAAATCTCTGAACTGTCTTAGGTGCTCTAACCAAAATCCACTGCTTGAAAATAAGCCATGAATAAAAAGTACAGATTTATTTTTACTTTTATTAAACTGTCTAAACGAAATCACTATGACTTAAAAGCTCGTCAGCTTCAATATTTCGCAAGGCCTTCTTTCCGATAAGCTTATTGGCCTCTGTTGGAGGAATGCCGTCACCAGGTCTTTTGAAAGAAATATCTTCATTCGTGATAGTTTTATCTTTGGAAATATAAACTTTTGATACTAAGCTGCGTCTCATCATTTTTCTTTGTTTATACTCATCATCCGAAAGCTCTCTTTCATAAGAGCCCATTATGGACTGAGTTAAATTACATGAATCTATCATATTCTTAAATTGCTCTGGCATCATTGCCATCTGATTATCCATACCAATCTTTAAATTATCTAAAGTAAAGTGCTTTTCAATAATTGGGCATCCAAGAGCTGCTGAGGCTACTGCCGCCTCTAGCCCAGATGTATGATCAGAATATCCAATAGGTATGTCTAATAATATATCTCTGAGTTTAATAATATTATTTAAATTTGCTTGGTCTGGACTTAATGGGTAGATGGATTTGCAGTGTAAAACTGCAATATTTTTATTTCCAGCTTTTGCAATGACATCAACCGCTTCCTTGATCTCATCATAAGTTGACATGCCTGTTGACAATATAATGGCAGTTTCTTTTGACGCAATATATTTTAAAAAATCATGATTATTAATCTCCATAGATGCGATCTTTATAAAGGGAACGTTGCACTCATTAAGCAAATAATCAACTTCACTAGTTGAGTAGGGAGTTGATGCAAAATCAATATCAATTTGTCGGCAATAATTACATAGATGTCCAAGATCATCTTCACTTAGAGAAAATTTCTTTACAAATCTTTCAGCAATAGGATTGTCTTTGTAATAACTGCTAGAGTAGAGTGAAGAAGATGACCATGACTGAAATTTTACACAATCTGCGCCAGCATTTTTTACCGCTCTAATCATCTCTTCTGCATAATCAAGATTTCCAAAGTGACTCGAATTTAATTCGGCAATGAAATATGTCTTTCCATTCTCTTCAATCTTCTTCCCGTTATTTAGTTTGAAACTTTTATTCATATTTATTTCTATAAATCTATTGGTTCTATTAACATTTCTTTTTTAAAAAGATCGCGGTCAAGAAATGGCCACTGATCTTCAAGAGGCCTGCGAACAATTTTTCCATCTATGTTTTTAGTGGCTGCCACTTCCATATATGCTTGGTCATGCCTTCCATAAATTTCAAGAATCGTAGGCTGTCTGGAAGAAAGTAGCTTATCTAAAGAGGAATTTAAGCTTTTTGCCGTTTTACAACATACATACTTGAAACCAAATGTCTTTGATAAATCTTTAAAATCTGGAGTGCTAACGCCGTCTTCGACCCCAGTTCCGATTGTTCGCTTTCTAAATAACTCACTTTGTCTTCTTCTAATAATCGAGTAATTATTATTATTAATAATAATAATTTTAAGATTTATTTTATGGTGCCTAATTGTTTGTAATTCTTGTATATTCATCATTATTGAGCCATCTCCAACCACCACAAGGATTTCTTTTTTAGGATTGTTGGGATCATATGCCCCTAGGGCTGCTGGCAATGCAAAACCCATAGAGCCTTGAGAAACTGGATGAATGGCCCTTCTTTTAGGGGAAAAATTCATATTTGTTGGTAGTATTACCTCAATAAAACCAGAATCAGTGATAACTATACTATCTCTTTGAATTTTCGTAGAGAGGCAGTTTGCCAGATCATATAAATCTGTCTGAGTTGCTGGGTTAAAATTACCCATTCTGCTGAATAATATTTTCCAATGTTCGACTTTTTTTATCCATGGGTTTAAATTTTTGGTCGATCGTTTGTTTAAAGGCAGCAATCGAAAGAAATGATCAAGATCGGAATTTATAAAGTTATCAATCTTGATACCTTCCTTTTGATGCTCAGACTTATCAATATCAACCAAATGAATAGAGGCATCTCTTCCAAATTTACAAAAATCATTTCCCGTTAAGATCGATGGTAGGCGATTACCTAAGACTAAAATTAAATCAGCATTTTGAAGTGCAAAAGCTCCTTGTCTAGAGCATCCCATAGATCCAATACTGCCTACTGATAGCTTTTTACCTGCTGGATAAACATCTACAGCGCTTGCAGCGTAAACCAAAGGGATATCATTTAGCTCAACAAATGTGGCAAGATCTTTTTGAGTGCTAGATGACCTGATCCCACTTCCAATTAATATAACTGGTCTTTTAGATATTGATAGAGCATTAATCAAACTATCAACCGATTCACTGATCTTAAGAGCCTTCTTGGAAGTTAAAGAATTTCTGGATGGTTGTTTCTTTGGTTTGATATTTTCATCTTTGATTCTAGAGCTTTGAATATCTAAGGGTATATCTAGCCAAACAGGACCTTTGCGTCCTGAATTTGCTGCTGTAATTGCCTCTTCAAGAAGGTTGGGGACATCCTGTGCACATGTGACCATGGATGAGAACTTTGTAATTGGCTTTACTAAATCGGCAATGTTTGCTTCTTGCTGCCCATACGTTCTTAATTTTGCTTTTTTGTAATAAGTTGTTTCGTTTAAAACATTCTGACCTGAGATAAAAATTACAGGAAGATTGTCCTGCCATGCATTTAGAACAGGTGTTATGCAGTTTGTGGATGCACAGCCAGTGGATACTAAACATAGACTGAGAGTTTCTGATAATTGAGCTTCTGCAACTGCTGCGTAACCTGCAGCTTGCTCATGATGTGTGCAAATTACATAAAATGAGCCATTCTTAGCCAAACCATCTGTTAAGAATAAAGCACCCCTACCGGTGACTATGTAGGCTTTATTAACTCCATGGGACTGTAATCTATTAAAGATATAATCAGCAACTCTCATTAGAATTATTTAGGTTTAAAAGTATCTAAAATTGCAGGGAGGGATACAAGAAATTCTGCGCTGCAAGCTTGCTCTCCATTAACCTCACTTCTTGCCTTGCCTTTTGCTAAGCCTCTTTTAAAGCTTTCCAATTCTGCATATATCGTTGTTACATCGCCAGGAACAATTTTCCTCTTAAATACTGCATTATTTATCTTTAGAAAGTTAGTCTTATTACCTTCATTTCCATCTATAGAAAGAAATGTCATGATAAAAGTCTGCACCAATGACTCGAGCTGAATAAAACCCGGCACATTGGGATCATCTTCAAAGTGAGGCGGGAAAAACCATTCGTTATAAGAGTAGCTTTTAATCGCTGTTGCTGACTTTCCAGGGATTATGTCTATTATTTTATCTATGAAGAGTAAAGGGAACCTGTTTCTTTGAATTTTTAATATTTCTGGTATACCTAATTCCATATCATGCTATCTCAACATCATATTTACTAAGAATCTTAATGCCTTCCTTAAAGCTGGAAAAATCAATAATATCATCAATATCCATTTCTACTTTAAACTCATCCTCTAGTTCTGCCATGAGCTGCATATGAGCAACACTGTCCCATTCTTCAATAGATTGATATTCAAGGACATCGACATCTCCACCGTATTGAAAACATTCTTTGAATACTTTTCTGTATTTATCTATGGTGCTCATGCGTTGATTATATTACATTTAAAATTTGCTGTCCTATTATAACAAAGTAAATATCTACTATAAAAATAGTAATTTAGTTATATATTTTTTTTCCCGAAGAGTTTCTTAAAATTTTCTTAATTTTTGATATTTTTAGATGCTTATGATGAATTTTTATTTTTTTACAAACAAAAAGTTTAATTTCTTCATCGCAATTTATTTTGGCTACATACTCTATTAAAAGATTATCATCCATGCCAGCACAAAGAACATCAAGACCTTCAAACTCATTTTCGATTAACTTTTCGGTATCATCTAGAGATAATCTGACGCTATTAATTTTTATAAATCTACTTTTTCTTCCTGTAATATAAAAATAACCATCGGCATCTTTATACCCAATGTCCCCAGTTTTTAGCCTTCCATTATTTTCATCACCTTTATGAAGATCTTGAAAGTCTAGGGCATACCCCATGGATACGTTATCACCTTCTAAAACAAGCTCGCCCTCATGCAAATCTTTACTATCTATATTTAATTTAGTGCCTGGAATAGGTATACCAATACTATCTATTTTATTTATTAATTCGGAAGGGGGGACATAAGATATTCTGGCAGTTGCCTCTGTCTGGCCATACATCACAAAAAAATCTATATTATCTGCGATTGAATATTCAAGTATTTTTTTCTTTAGGTCTCTCTTTAGCCTCCCACCAGCCTGCGTAATAGTGATAAGACTTGGGTAGCATTTTTTAAAAAATCCTAGCTTATCCAATAGCTCAAATATGTATGGAACGCCTGATATCGAAGTAATTTTATTACTCTTCATAATTGTCCAGAAGTCTCTTGAAACAATACTCTTATTAGTCATGATCAATGTGGCTCCAGCATAAAAATAGGAATTAATTATTGATAATCCAAAACTGTAGCTCATTGGAAGAGTAGTGACTGTTATATCCTTTGTGTTTATTTTGAGATAATTGATAATGGAGCCTGCATTGCTTTGAATGTTCTGATGAGATATTCGTACGAATTTTGCTGAGCCTGTACTGCCGGATGTTGGTAATAAAACTGCAAGATTTTTATTTATTGGCAAGCTGTTATGTTGATCTGTTGCATAAGAAAAAATAATATAATTTTCATAATTTTCTTTAGAGCGATAAGGGGCTTCAATCAAAAGGGTTTTATTAACAATCAAAATGGATGGTCTAAACTTTTCAAGTATCTTAGATAATTCAATCGAGTCGATATCATGGCTTAAAAGCATTATTGGCGTGCAGGACTTCAAAGCTTTTAAATAAATAGAAATTGAAAATATATCATTATCAGCACAAAGTATTATTAATTCTTGCCTATTAAATATATAGTCAAGAGATGATGTGATTTTCCATATATCATCTATGCAGTAATTTTTATCATTCTCAATTACTTGAAATGAATGTTGATTGTTATTATTGCTAAATGTCATAGATTGGTCGGCAAATTTCAACACTCATTATTACTTTGGCAGCCTTAGTGAAATAGCTATCTCTTTTGCAGTTTCGTCGCTCCTAAGCCTAGAAGCCTTAGACTGAAAAATGCTGGAAGAGAGTTGCTGCAATTCTAAAAATTGAGCTGGGTCTTCAGCATTAAAATCCTTAGCTTTCATTAACATTTCTACCTCTCAATTATTCCCACTCAATAGTTGCACGATTTGAAACCCTTGTAAAAAAAATCAATATTGTAATTACTGCTATCAATACATCAGAGTTTATGCCAATCACATCTATTTGATTATCAGTCGAGCGCAG
>MDTF01003391.1_pt1 | contig 13217 bp, 13 predicted proteins | sample 811191 | NCBI WGS metagenome assembly MDTF01 (sample SAMN05326649, study PRJNA326480) | marine metagenome | isolation source: seawater | place: Southern Ocean | collected 2011
TGCCTCGCCATCATATTACCGTCGCTTTGGAGGCCTGTAATTCAATTGTCCACGATTGAATTGAGCGAGCAATCACCTTTTATTAGTGGCTAATTCAGCCGCTACTAGCTGTCGATCAAAATACTGTCTATCCTGAGTGCCAGCATCGCTGGAATCCAGCATCGAAACTATATATATTGTCGCAAAAGCTGCAGGCATGGTAAATAGTGCAGGGTAGTCATAAGGGAAAACCGCAACGTCCGCACCGACTATACTAACCCAAACTTTAGGACCCAGCACGATCAGAATCATCGAACTAAAGAAACCTACCAAACCGCCGGCAATGGCACCACGAGTAGTTAAATTACGCCAGTAAATCGCCAATATCAAAATAGGAAAGTTGACGCTAGCGGCGACCACTAACGCCATCACCGCTATAAATGCGACATTCTGATGCTCGAACAAAATACCTAAAAGAACTGCCAAACTACAAATCAATATGGATGAAACCCGCGTCAGCCACCACTCAGTGTCACTGTCGGGTTCTCCATTACAGACCATTTCGGCATACACATCATGAGAAATAGCTGCAGTTCCCGCCACAGTTAGTCCTGCTACTACTGCCAGGATCGTTGCAAATGCCACCGCCGACATAAAGCCCATTAAAAAGTCGCCCCCCACCGCATGCGCCAAGTGAATTGCCGCCATATTATTACCACCGATCAATTTTCCATCGATCAAATATTCCTCGGACTGAGCCAAATATAGAATCGCAGCAAAGCCAATGACGATAGTCGCCAAATAAAAATAGCCCATAAATGTCGAAGCAAAAAACACCGACTTGCGCGCCGCGCGCATGTCTGCAACAGTAAAAAGGCGCATTAATACGTGCGGCAATCCAAGCACGCCAAACATCATTGACACGCCAATAGTAATTGCCTGCACAGGATCACCAAAAAAACTACCAGGCTGCAAGATCTTAATACCGCGGGGGTGCAAGGAAACCGCACCATCCAGCAAGGAACCAAAGTCAAACTGAACACCGACTAAAATAAGTAGAACCATGACTGTGACGCCAAATAAAACTAAAATAGCCTTTACAATTTGTACCCAAGTAGTCGCTAGCATGCCCCCTGCAAATACATAAATAACCGAAAGCACGCCAACCAAACATACCGCGATCCAATAGGGCACGCCAAATAACAATTCAATAATCTTACCGCCGCCAACCATTTGCGCAATCAAGTAGAAAATCGTCACTGACAGCGACCCGAGGGTGCCCACCGCGCGAATAGGATTTTTCTGTAGCCGGTAAGAAACTACATCGGTAAATGTAAAACGACCAACATTACGTACTCTTTCAGATAAAAGAAACAGCATAATCGGCCAACCGGATAACGCCCCAATAGCTAAAATTAAACCGTCAAAGCCGACTGCAAAGATCAATCCGCTGATACCCAAAAAAGAGGCCGCCGACATAAAATCGCCGGCAATCGCCGCGCCATTTTGTAAGCCGGAAATTTGTCCCCCGGCGTTATAGAATTGAGCGCTCGACGCAGTTCGCTTCGATGCCCAATAACTGATCCCGAGAGTCGCGACTATAAATACTAAAAACATACTGACGGCGGCCAAGTTGATCGTTCGACTTGAATCTTCGCCAGAGACTGCCGCCACGTAACAAGTGGTGGTCGATAGCAGCGCGAGCGCGCCTGTGGCAAGCCATTGCCAGTTAATCATCATTGCCGCTCATCACTTGTGAGATTTCTAATTGCAGGGGATCAAAGTGTTTTTCGCTGTACCAAATATAAAATCCCTGGCTCACCACCATTAGCACTATAACGAATACTGCCGCGAGAATGCCTACCGGCAGACTACTAGACTCAACGACTCTTTCGGCAAACCAATCTGTATATAGCACTAGACCGCCGATAAAAAACCCATGCAGCGCCAACACCATCAAAGCCAGCCTAAAACGCATACGATTGCGCTGCTGCACAAGTCGTTTAAATCGCTTTGAGGATAGTATATTTGTGAGTTCTATGTCATTCATCGGTGTCTCCCGGGTCTAACATCAGTCTTCGAAACGCCTTGAAAAGTGCGGTGCCAAGAGCTCAAACATATCGTAAATCGACAATGCGCTGCGCTTTCCCCTCTGACCGCGGCACACCTCCGACATCGGTGACGTCAATCTCGGCGGAAATACCAATCATATCCTTGATTCTCTTTGCCACGTGTTGCCCCACTTTATCTCTATCGTACTCATCGGATGCGACCTCACAATTAATTTTAATGCTATCGAGGTTACCTTTTTTGTGTAACTCAATTTGATAGTGCGGGCTCAAGCCGTCAACTGCTAAAATATGTTCTTCGATCTGACTGGGGAATACATTGACGCCGCGCACTATCATCATGTCATCCGAGCGCCCTGTTATTTTTTCCATACGCCGCATCGGCCTAGATGTCCCGGCAAGTAAGCGAGTCAAATCGCGAGTTCTGTAACGAATGATTGGCATAGCCTCTTTGGTGAGCGAAGTAAACACTAGTTCACCAGATTCGCCATCAGGCAACACCTCGCCAGTTTGAGGATCGATAACCTCCGGGTAAAAATAATCTTCCCAAATGGTTGGCCCGTCCTTGCGATCAACACATTCCTGGGCTACGCCCGGCCCCATAACCTCTGACAAGCCATAAATATCGACGGCATCAATATCTAACCGATATTCGATTTCCTCGCGCATCTGGTTAGTCCAGGGTTCGGCGCCAAAGATACCAATTTCTAACGAACAGGCTCTTGGATCAAAGCCCTGAGCCTCAAACTCATCAATTAGGTTAAGGCAATACGATGGGGTAACAGTAATAATTCTGGGCTTAAAATCATTGATTAACTGTACCTGTTTGGGAGTCTGCCCTCCTGACATAGGTACCACGGTACAACCGAGTTTCTCAGCTCCGTAATGAGCACCCATTCCACCAGTAAATAGCCCATAGCCGTAGGCATTATGCAACATGTCGCCCGGCCGACCGCCTGCAGCGCGAATACTTCGTGCCACTACGCTAGCCCAATCGTCGATATCACCGCGAGAGTAGCCAACTACCGTCGGCTTACCTGTAGTTCCACTCGACGCGTGAATCCGCAGAACTTGCTGTCGCGGGATAGCAAACATAGCAAAGGGATAGTTGTCGCGAAGATCACTTTTTTGAGTGAACGGCAACTTTTTAAGGTCATCGAGAGATTGGATATGATCGGGATGCACTCCTGCCTGATCAAATTTTGTCCGGTAAAACGCGACATTGTTGTAGGCATGCCTGATGGACCACTGCAGTCGCTGTAATTGCAAGCTTCTCAATTCGTCAATACTTGCCCGCTCAATTGATTCCAACTGGACATTAGCTTCTGCCAGTTGCGCCGCATTTGTAGCCATACTCCATCTCCTAAAAAATCTTTAAAAACTTACATTTTTGCTATTACTAGCCAACAATCTGTCCCCTCAATGACTAGCATAGTACCTCCTATATCCGTTCAATAATGCACGCAATACCCTGCCCTACCCCAATGCACATCGAACAAATTGCATACTGGCCGTGTGTTTTATGTAGTTGATTTATCGCCGTAGTAATTAACCGAGCACCCGACATACCCAACGGATGGCCCAGGGCAATGGCCCCTCCATTGGGATTTAACCGCGCGTCCTGATCGTCCAAATCAAGCGCCCGAGTTACTGCTAAAACCTGAGCGGCAAAGGCTTCATTTAACTCGATAACATCCATGTCTGCCAACGAAAGTCCAGCTAGTGAAAGCACTTTGGGTACCGCCAAGGCCGGCCCATATCCCATGATCCGCGGTTCTAACCCCACCATTGCCGTAGCTACAACCCGCGCGCGCGGTGTCAATTTATGCACCTCCATTGCCGATTCCGATGCCAGTAACAACGCACATGAGCCATCGTTGATACCAGAGGCATTTCCTGCGGTGATACTACCAGCCTCACGAAATGGCGTGCGGAGTCGAGCCAAACCCTCAAGCGTCGTGTCCGCACGCAGATGTTCATCATCTAAAAACAAACGCGGCTGTTTTTTGTGCTGGGCTATACTCACAGGCACTATTTCATCGGCAAAAAAACCGGCTAACTGCGCTGCTGCGGCTTTTGTTTGGCTGTCAAAAGCATATTTATCTTGATCCTCTCGGCTGATGGCAAACTCTTCGGCAACGTTTTCGGCGGTCTCGGGCATCGACTCTACGCCATATTGGTCGGCGAGTTTTTGATTAATAAACCGCCAGCCCATAGTGGTATCGTAGAGCGTCTGGTTCCGTCCGAATGCAGCGTCGGCCTTTGCCATCACCAGTGGTGCCCGCGACATAGACTCTACGCCGCCGGCAATCATGAGGTGCGCTTCACCGGCTTTGATCGCCCGTGCTGCGATACTCATAGCGTCTATACCCGAACCGCAGAGTCGGTTGACAGTAGTGGCTGCTGCCTCAACTGGCAGACCAGCAAGAAGCGCCGCCATCCGCGCAACGTTGCGATTATCCTCGCCCGCTTGATTAGCACAGCCATAAATCACGTCGTCTAAAGACTGCCAGTCTACATGTGGATTTCTGGCAATCAACGCAGCGATTGGCAGTGCACCAAGGTCATCGGCACGCAGCGATGACAAACTGCCGCCATAGCGGCCTATCGGGGTACGTATCGCGTCACAAATATAAGCTTGGTTCATGTCACCTCCATATATAGATCAGATTATTGCTACCATATTCGACCACCACGTTCAAACGACTTACCGGTAAATATAGCGATTAGCTTACCGCAACTTTTGTAGACCATCACTTGATAGACGCCAGTTCGCTTACCTCTTGACTGCTCTAAGGCGACGGCCAAAAGCACATCGTCGACCATCGCAGAGCCGACAAATTCAACCGATAATCCTTGCGCTACAGTTTGGCGATTGTATGAATTACATGCCTGCGCAAAGGCAGTATCTGCGACGCAAGTAATAATGCCGCCGTGACAATAGCCTTGTCCATTAACGTAATCCTGCCGAACGCGCATTTCTACAGTGGCATGGCCGGGCCCTATTTCGGTAATCTGCATACCCATCGCTTGTGAGCAGTGATCGCTGCTATGCATAGCAGCAGAGGTAAACTCGGCTATCTGTTGCGCCGTGAAATCCCCACGCTCACTCAAAGTAGGTCTGCCGTCGAGGGCATTACCAACCGCAAGCGATACCATTCATCCATCAATAACGGCGATATGCGATAGCGCTCTTCACCATAGCCAGACTTTATATTAGTCAGCACTCGAACAATATAAGCCACGCCGATTAAGTGCCCCCAAGCAATGGGCCCGCGCGGATAGGCAACGCCCGCCTTCATAGCCACATCCACCGCGTCCAATGTACAGACCCCTTGGTTCACTGCATCGTAGGCCTCATTGATCAGCATGCTGATAGTACGCATGACTTGCATACCGGGCACATCTTTGAGCAACAGCACATTTTTTCCGAGGCCCCGGAACAATCTTATTACCCGCCCTTTGTCATTCTCGTCCAGCGCACTGCTGTAACTCAACCCAAAATATGAAGCCGCGCAATAGTCTGCGGCATAATCGAGCAAAACAACCTTATCAATATCTTCTTCGTAGACGACTCGATTGGCGGTGCGACCATCGGTCAATCGAATGCTGATATCGCCACAAATAATAGTTGGGATCTCACAGCCATTAGGGTCAGGGTGTTCAAATAGAATTCCCGCTTGATTAAAGCATGACACAAGACTGGGTATTGGCGAAAAATCCCCCCATAAAGTCACATTAATAGAGCCATCCACAGATGATGCATGATCAGGATCAACCGGTGCGGGACGCGGCGCAGCATAGTTGTAAAAGCCGCGGCCTGATTTTACGCCGAGTAGACCCGCAGCCACCATATCGGCCTGCAGCACTGAGGGCATAAACTTTTTGTCTTGGTAGAAACTCTGATAAATAGACTCCGTAACTGCGGCATTGACGTCCTGACCGATAAGATCGATCAGCTCGAGAGGACCCATCTTGAAGCCACCACATTCACGCATCAGTATGTCGATTGTGTCCACAGATGCAACCTGCTCGCTCAATGATCGCAGCGCCTCGGCGTAGTAGGGCCGAGCCACCCGATTGACCACAAAACCCGGCGACGATTTAACATGAATGGGTTGCTTACCCCAAGCACTGGCGGTGGCAAAAACGCTCACGGCAACTGCATGGCTAGTCATCGCTCCAGACACGACTTCGACCAACTTGAGTATCGCCGCTGGATTAAAAAAATGCATGCCCAAGAGTTTCTCTGGACGTCGCAAGTCTGCTGCAAGGGCTGATATCGATATCGAAGAAGTATTACTCGCAATAATCGTCGATTCGCCACAAACAGATTCAATATCAGCTAGCAGCTGTTTTTTTATCCCCAAACTTTCGACGATCGCTTCGATGACTAAGCCGCAATCGGCGATAGCGCTTAAGTCGGCTGTCGCGCATATCCTCGCTAAAAGCTCATCGACTTGCGCTCGCGTCCGCTTTCCCGATAATAATAGTTTGTCAAATCCGCGATCAATAGACTCTATAGCGCTTATGGCTGCGCCATCTTCACAGTCGAATATTATCACTCGGTGTCCGGCAGCAGCAGCCACTTGCGCGATGCCTGCGCCCATGGTGCCCGCACCTATAACCGCCACGGACACATTACTGGCAAGCGCTGTGTCGCTGACATCATTAACGACACTAGGGGAATCGCCGGTTGACACCATCATTAATGTCCCTGATATTTTGGCAAACGTTTTTCCATAAACGCTTTAACACCCTCGCGATAATCATCGCTGCGCCCCGCTAGACCCTGCAAGTCACACTCTAAATCGAGTTGCTGGTCCAAATTATTGGAACTCGACACCAAAAGCGCGCGTTTGATCAACGCAAGTCCCAGAGTAGGCGCGTTCGCCAACTGCCGGCCCATATCAGTCGCTATATTTTGCAACTCTTCATCCTCGACAACCTGCGAAATCATACCCATAGCGAGCGCTTCGCCTGCGCTGACTTTTTCACCCAATAAACACAACCGCATGGCGCGCGCACGCCCAACGAGTCGCGGTAGCATCCACGTACCTCCTGAATCTGGCACCAACCCCAATTTATTAAATGATTGAATAAAGCTCGCTGACTGAGCCGCTAAGACGATATCGCAAGCCAGCGCGATATTGGCTCCAGCACCAGCAGCTACGCCGTTGACCGCACAAATTACTGGCATTTCAAGAGATGTAATGGCGCGAATAAGAGGGTTGTAATTTTCTCTTATAGAAGTACTCAAGTCGGGCGCTTGATCCCCACCGTTTACCGATCTGTCATTGAGATCCTGTCCGGCGCAAAAGCCTCGTCCCGAACCGGTAATCAACAAACATCGCGCGGCTCCCACAGACATTAGCTGCTCGAGGGCACTTTTTACCTCAATATGCATATCCACATTAAAACTATTCAGCCGATCCGGTCGGTTGAGAACTAATTTAGCGAGGCCATCGGTAATGGAAAACTCAATGTTCTGGTAGTCTTGTCGATGCATCCAAACATCCTCAGTCGGAATTTATTTTTAACCCTGCGAACAACATTAGACGAAGTGCACGGCTTTGACTATCGAATCGGTTACTGCATTGTTAATTGTGGCAAAACCTTTTACCACTTAGGTATAGGGTCAATCCGCAGCAGATTACAGGGTCTTTTGGCCCAGTGTTGGAAACTCAGTTGCTGAGGCGCCGGCAACATTTGGGTCGCACTTTCCGAACAAGCCTCGCATGGGGAACACTCGATATTACCTTACTCTTGTCGGATTAGACCCACATCTCGCTCAAGCAGCCACTGTTAGAACCATACCTCAATCCGAGTAACACAATCGATATAAAATAATAATCGAATAGCGCCTTTATTGATACTATTTTTTGACTTTTCTGTAAATGTTTGTATCATATGAGACTGAAGTTGAAGAGACGTTGTTTATCCCTTTCAATATTGAAAACAATGCGCGGGCAATCAACGCAAACGCGATTCAAGAGCTACTACAGAGGCCTTACAGAGAATCTAATTATGAAACTTCAAAATTTCGCGATGAACAACTGGCACTTGTCGCCTGAAACAGGCGTGATACTGAACAACGCTATCTCCGGCGAGCCTGTCGCGGAAATATCCAGTGGCGGTCTCGATTTTCAGGATATGGTTAGCTTTGGCCGGAATATTGGTAGCCCCGCTCTGCAGAAAATGACCTTTCACCAACGCGCTCTTATGCTCAAGGAACTCGGGCTGTATTTGATGGAGCGCAAGGAGTTATTTTATGAATGTTCAAAAGCCACCGGCGCAACCCGCAGTGATTCTTGGATAGACATCGAAGGAGGGATAGGAACACTTTTTTCGATCTCCAGCAAGGCGCGTATCGAGATGCCTAACAGCACAATTTATATCGATGGCAATCAAGAGAACTTATCGCGAAACGGCACCTTCACTGGCCAACATATTTATACACCCTTGCGGGGTGTTGCCGTGCACATCAATGCCTACAATTTCCCCTGCTGGGGTATGCTAGAGAAGCTCGCCCCAGCCCTGGTTGCCGGCGTACCTTGCATCGTCAAGCCCGGCAGTCAAACAGCTTTTTTGACCGAACTCATGGTGCAACATATGGTGGAGTCAAAAATACTACCAGCCGGCGCGATACAACTAATTTGTGGCGGCGTTGGCGACCTGCTTGATCATCTAACTTATGAGGATATTGTCAGTTTCACCGGATCGGCGGTAACTGGGCTGAAACTTAAACAGCACCCAGTCATCGCCTCACAATGCACTCGGTTTGTTATGGAAGCCGACTCTTTAAATTGTTGCATTCTAGGCAGCGATGTCGAAACAGAAAGTGTTGAGTTCAACTTATTTATCAAAGAAATTGTGCAAGAGATGACCACCAAAGCGGGGCAAAAATGTACTGCCATAAGGCGCGCTTTAGTACCCGAAAATAAGGTTGATGCAGTCACACACGCGCTGTGCGACAAACTTGGTAAAATCAACGTGGGCAATCCCGATAACAAATCTGTACGCATGGGGGCACTAGCTGGACAGCGCCAACGCCGAGATGTACGTGATGCCGTTCAACAACTGCGCAGCGATAGCAGCCTCGTTTTCGGTGATCCAGATCGCGTCTCACCAATTGATGCCTCCTCAGACACGGGTGCTTTTATGTGTCCGGTGGTGATGCTAGCTGAAAACTCGGACCACAGTAGCGCCCACGATGTAGAAGCTTTTGGTCCCGTGAGCACCATCATTCCATATGTCGATAATGAGCATGCAGTGAAACTTGCCGCTCGCGGGAGGGGGAGCTTAGTCGGCTCATTGATAACCAACAGCCCGGATGTCGCGCGCGAAGTCACTCTCGGCATGGCACCTCATCACGGCCGCGTACTGGTACTCAATGCTGCCTGTGCGAAAGAATCAACGGGCCATGGCTCTCCCCTGCCACAGTTAATTCATGGTGGCCCAGGTCGCGCTGGTGGTGGCGAAGAATTGGGCGGTGTGCGCGGTGTCAAACACTATATGCAACGAACTGCGCTCCAAGGGTCGCCGGATATGCTCAGTGCGGTGACCGGTATCCACCTGCAAGGTGCAACACGCAGATTAAGCGATATTCATCCATTCAAAAAGCATTTTGAAGAGATTGAAATAGGCGATACCGTGGTGACCGAAAAACGCGAGATAACGATCGCTGATATCGAGGCGTTTGCAGAATTAACAGGTGACAAATTTTACGCTCACATGGATCAGGAAGCAGCGCTTCGAAATCCTTTTTTTGATGGCCGCGTAGCCCATGGTTACCTGCTGATTTCCGCAGCAGCCGGACTTTTTGTTTGGCCCGGCGAAGGTCCCGTGCTGGCCAATACCGGACTCGAAAATTTGTCATTTCAGGTGCCAGTTTACCCGGGCGACGTAATTCAAGTACAGTTCACCTGCAAGCAGAAAAAAGATCGACTAACAGAAATTTGGGGTGAAGTGCGATGGGATACTACTATCGTCAACCAAAATGGTGAAGTCTGTGCACAATATGACGTCCTTACTGGCGTTGCCAACAGTCAGCAATAAGCGAGGTACATCATGAATAGCAAAGAAAACCGTACAACACTTTCCGCAGAAGAACTGAAATTTGAAGAGCTCCTCGCTAGTGGTCGCAAAATCGAGCCACGCGATTGGATGCCAGACGACTATCGCAGAACTCTGATTCGCCAAATAGGTCAGCATGCACATTCGGAAATTATCGGCATGCAACCCGAAGGTAACTGGATTACGCGCGCGCCGAGCTTAAAGCGCAAAGCGATCTTGATGTCAAAAGTCCAGGACGAAGCGGGTCATGGTCTGTACCTGTATAGTGCAGCCGAAACACTCGGCGCCGATCGCACCGATATGTTGGAAAAACTCAACAACGGCAAGATGAAATACTCTAGCATCTTTAATTATCCAACGCCTTGCTGGGCCGATATGGGTGCCATCGGATGGCTCGTAGATGGCGCCGCCATCTGTAATCAGGTGCCGCTATGTCGCACATCATATGGCCCATACGCGCGGGCCATGGTGCGAGTATGTAAAGAAGAGAGTTTTCATCAACGTCAGGGATACGAGATAATGCTGACGCTCTGCAAAGGTAGCAGCGAACAAAAGAAAATGGCGCAAGATGCTCTCAATCGGTGGTGGTGGCCTGCAATCATGATGTTCGGGCCACGCGATGATCAATCGCCTAACTCTGAGTTATCCTTGAAATGGAAAATAAAATTATTTTCAAATGATGTACTGCGGCAAAAATTTGTCGATATCGCGGTGCCCCAAGCCAATATTCTCGGCTTAACTGTGCCCGACACCGATCTAAGTTGGAATGAGGACACCGGGCATTACTCATATGGAGAGCCAGATTGGGAAGAGTTTTTCGAAGTTATTCGCGGTAATGGTCCATGTAACAAGGAGCGGGTCAGTAACCGACGAGAGGCCCATGAAAACGGTCAGTGGGTGCGTGATGCAGCTATGGCATACGCCGCCAAACGCGCCAAAATACCGCTGTCACAAGCAGCATAAGAACGGCTATGAGCCCACATAGGCAAATATCATGGGATACAAAAAAGATTATCCACTGTGGGAAGTATTTATCCGCAGCAATCGAGGTATCGATCACAAACATGCCGGTAGCCTGCGCGCTTCGGATGCTGAAATGGCGTTACAAAATGCCCGTGACCTTTACACCCGCCGATCTGAAGGGGTTAGCATATGGGTTGTGCTGTCCAACCAAATCGTAGCTTCAGATCCGGATGACAAGAACGCGCTGTTTGATCCGTCGGAAGACAAGGTGTATCGACATCCAACGTTTTATTCCCTTCCCGACGAACTGGAACACATGTGAGCGCTTCAGCAGCTTCAACTAAAAGCGACCTCTTTACTTACACCCTACGCCAAGCAGATAACTCGATGGTGCTCTGCCAGCGCCTTTGCGAGTGGGCCGCACGCGCCCCAGAGTTAGAGGAAGATATCGCTCTGACGAATATCGGCTTAGATTTAATTGGTCAAGCGCGATCGCTCTATCAATACTCGGCAAGTCTATGCGATCCAAAGGTTAGTGAGGATGATTTAGCATTTATGCGCGATGCGCACCAATGGACCAACCTACTCTTGGTCGAGCAACCGAATGGCGATTTTGCCGATACCATCGCCCGACAGTATTTCTATGATGCTTGGCATCTTCCTTTTCTTGAGCAGTTGACTAGATCACACGACACAACACTGGCTGCTATCGCCGCCAAGTCAGTCAAAGAAGCCAAGTACCATCTCCGCCATAGCTCGATGTGGATCAAACGTCTGGGGGATGGAACCGAATACAGTCACCAACGTATGCAAGATGCAATAGCGACGGTATGGCCCTTTACTAAGGAAATGTTTGTCGCCGACGAACTCGATCTGAGGATGCTCGAGGCGGGTATAGGTGTCGACCTCGACGTTTTGAAACGCGCTTGGGAGTCCCAGGTTGTGGCACTGTTAATCAGTGCCACATTAACTAAACCTATCGATAGTGAGGCTATCACTGGTGGTCGCCAAGGTCAGCACACCGAGTACCTACACGATCTTTTAGCAGAAATGCAAGTCCTGCCTCGCAGTATGCCAAACCGTCAGTGGTGATAAAAAAACTATGGATTTAATGAGTAAAAATACCGAGATTCAACTGGCGCATGTGCGCAGCATACTCGACACCATAACCGATCCAGAGATACCCGCATTGACGATTAATGAAATGGGTATATTGCGCGGCGTCGAGATCGAAGCCGATACTGTCGTCGTAACAATTACGCCAACCTACTCAGGGTGCCCAGCAATCGACCAAATTACCGACGACATAACTGCCGCTCTTGCAAAACACGACTACCTGTCTGCTCGGGTTGCCTTAGTCTTATCGCCCGCTTGGACCACCGACTGGATGAGCGATGAAGCGAAAGAAAAACTGCGTCAGTACGGCATAGCACCGCCATGCAAAACCAGCCTGTTAGATGATTCTCAGGAAGATCCAGATGTCACTGTGATCGTCGCCTGTCCCAACTGCTGTTCCTTTAATACCCAGTTAGTGAGTCACTTCGGGTCCACTGCCTGTAAATCATTTTGGCAGTGTACAGATTGTCTCGAACCGTTTGACTATTTCAAGCCCATTTAGGCAATTCTATGGTTGATCAAGCAATTGTTACACGTATCCTTCAGGGTACACGCGACTCCGTTGTAATCGCGGTGCAAGTAGCCGACGAGCTGCGGTCTAAATACCGGTATAAACAGGGTCAAAATCTGACATTTATCAAGTCTTTTAACGGCCAGGAGGTGCGTCGCAGCTATTCGATATGCAGCAGTGTTAAAGATTCGGAATTACGGGTCGGTATCAAAAAAATTGAACATGGTATCTTTTCTAGTTGGGCTAACAGCCAATTAAAGGTCGGCGATACGCTGGAACTGTTGCCGCCCGCGGGCCATTTTTTCGTCGATCTCGACCCCGAGTCCAAGCGTCATTATGTCGGCGTGGCTGCAGGCAGCGGAATCACCCCAATCCTATCGATTTTAAAAACCACTTTAGAGACTGAACCAGCAAGTCACTTTACGCTAATTTATGGCAACAAAAGCACCGATACCATAATGTTTTTAGAAGACGTCGAGGCCCTGAAAAATCGCTACCCACAA
>MDTF01007323.1_pt1 | contig 13210 bp, 8 predicted proteins | sample 811191 | NCBI WGS metagenome assembly MDTF01 (sample SAMN05326649, study PRJNA326480) | marine metagenome | isolation source: seawater | place: Southern Ocean | collected 2011
AACGTTATGAATATTGGAATTTAGGCGATTATTGGGGCTTAGGATATGATTCAATAATTAATTGGCAACCTTTTGATCCGCCTGTTAGACCAGGTCATACCATAGCTTTTCCGGGTATCGGAAGTTATTCAATTATGATGATTGATAGCAACATGTGTGGTCAGGATACGGCATACATTACTGTACAAGTTGTTCCTCCGCCAACGGCTGCATTATCATCAAACAAAGACACGATTTGTGCTGGAGATAATGTTACTTTTTACAACAACTCTACTGGTGCTGCCAATATGTATGTTTGGAATTATGATCAAGGAAATGGTTGGCAGAATCAAGGACCGGGAAACAAAACAAGAACGTTTAATAACCAAGGAACCTATCAAATTGGATTAGCAGTTGGAATCAATGGAGCTTCTGTTGCTTGTAGAGATACAGCCTATGTTCCGTTAGTAGTTGAACCTAGTCCAATAGCTTCATTTCAAACAGATGTTAATAGCGGATGTGACTCGATTGAGGTTAATTTTACTGAAAACTCCCAGAATGTAAACCAGTGGAACTGGAATTTTGGAAATGGAAATACAGATTCAAATCAAGTTCCTAATTCTCAGTTTTACAGTTCTTCAGGTACTTACAATATAACTTTACAAGTTACGCATCCGAATGGATGTGTTGATTCTCAAACTCAGCAGGTGCAAGTTTATGAATCACCTCAAGCGGCATTTTTACCCAATAATGTTTGCCAACAGAGTGTGGCTCAATTCACAGATTTATCTACTTCCCAAGCTGGAGATCCGCTTATAAATTGGAGTTGGAGTTTTGGAGATGGAGGCACTAGCTCAATACAAAATCCCACACATGCATATTCAGCTTCGGGGAGTTATCCTTTCGAGTTAATTGTAAATACAGCAAATTGTGCTGATACTATTCTTGACACACTTATAGTAGAGCCTAAACCAGTTTCAGCATTTCAAATTGATGTTGCAAATGGATGCTCACCTTTAACAGTTAACTACACCAACAACTCAACAGGAGCTGCAACTTACCAATGGAATTTTGGAGATAGTTCGGTTAGTACAGATACCAATACAGTTCATACCTATTTCAATAATCAAACTACAGATACAACCTTTACCACATACTTGATTGCTGAGTCAACTTTTGGCTGTAGAGATACTTCAAGTCAGGTAATTGATGTATTTGGAATTCCTCAATCACAGTTTAGTTATAATGCACCACCAGCTTGTGGACCAATGGAGGTTCCGTTTACGAATAGTTCAATTGGAGCCAACCAATACTTATGGAACTTTGGTGATACATCAGGAAGTACAGCTACACATCCAACACACGTCTATCAGAATCAAACGCTGTTTATTACCAATTACAATGCTTCATTAGTGGCCTATTCTGCAAATGGATGTACTGATACTTCTAATCAATTGGTAACCGTTTATCCCGAGCCTATTTTTCCATTTAGTTCTATTCCAGATTCTGGATGTGCACCTCTAGAGGTAACGTTTCCAGCTTTAGTGGGAGCAGTTCAATATCAATGGGATTTTGGTGACGGTACCATTGCAAATGGTCAGCAACCTACACACATTTTTACCAATAACACAACCAATAATCAAGTTTATAATGTGCAGTTGATAGCCACTTCTTCTTTTGGCTGTTCAGATACAACTTATGAGGATGTTATCGTTTATCCAAACCCAATAGCTGGATTATCGATCAACACAAACGCAGCGTGTTCACCTGCACAAATAACTATCGAAAATCAATCTACAGGAGCTAACTTTTATACTTGGTATTTCGGAGATGGAGATACATCAACTTCTTCTTCGGCTATCATCCAACACATGTATCAAAATAGTGGTACGGCAACTCAGCAAAACAACCTAACTCTTTTAGTTGAAACCACTCAAGGGTGTATCGATACGGTTGATACTACGATATCTATCTATCCAGAAGTTCATTATCAAATAAATGCAGATACAGCTAGTTGCGAAGCTTTTGTTCTTCCTTGGAATGCGATTGGTTCAGGTGCTACAACCTTTAATTGGACCTTTGGTGATGGCGGTTCTGCTAATACTCAGAATCCAGTTCATACGTACCATGCACAAAGCACCACTCAAGGTAATGTATATCAATCAACATTTTTCGCTACATCTGCTTTTGGATGTGCCGATACACAAGTATCTCAAATAACGGTTTATCCGAAACCTGATGCTCAATTTCAAGCGAGTATTCAAGACGGATGTTCTCCTTTGCCAGTTAATTATACCAATAACTCAACTGGGGGATCTGTCTATAACTGGAACTTTGGTGATGGAAGTTTTTCAACCAATGCTCAAGTGGGTACTCATGTTTATTTGAATAAGTCGAATTCGGTTACTTATAACTACGTTGAATTGTTGGTTCAAAACAATTGGGGATGTTCAGATACAGCAAGAGATACAATAACAGTCTATCCCGAAGTTGAAGCGCAAATTTCACCAGATACCAATGGTTGTCATCCGTTGGTATTGTCTTTCTCAAACTCAACTCAAGGAGCAAGTACCTATCAGTGGGATTTTGGAAATGGAAATACAAGTAACCTTTCAAATCCAACTGAAGTGTTTCATAATTTCACCTATTCCAATCAGAATTTCCAAACCGTTTTAACTGCTACATCTCAGTATGGCTGTATAGGATTAGACACTACAAATATTACGGTTTATCCCAAGCCAACTGCAGCGTATGCCATCACATCAACAACTGGATGTTCTCCTTTTGAAGTAACATTACAAAACAATTCATCAGGCGCAAATTCGTATTACTGGACATTTGGAGACGGTACTTCTAGTATTTCATCAAATCCTTCTTTCAGCCATTTGTATCAAAATCAACTTGCATCGCCTCAGCAAAATCCACTTACGTTAGTAGCTTCCACATTGAATGGATGTACTGATACCACTTCGCAAATCATTACTGTTAATCCTGAAGTAATTGCTGCTTTTACGAGTGATACTATAGGTTGTAGTGAGCTTGAAACTGATTTTGTAAATCAATCTTCGGGTGCGCATCATTACACTTGGGATTTTGGAAATGGAAATGGTTCAACACAAGTAAATCCTGATGAGACATTTAGTTACAGTGGAAATACTTTTGGAGTATATCAAGTCAAGCTTTTTGCGCTTTCTAATTTTGGATGTAGAGATACTGCGATGCAAAATATTACGGTTTATCCTACGCCAAATGCAGCTTTTAACGTTACGCCAGTAACTCAAGTTTACCCAAGTGCAACTGTTAGTGTTCTCAATCAAACTGTTGGAAATTGGCAATGGAATTGGGATTTTGGAGATGGCACAAACTCTTCCAATCAATATCCATCGGCACATACTTATTCATCTGATGGTGATTACACAATTGTACTTACTATCTCAAACGATTACTGCTCAGATACTTTATCGCGAAATATTGAAATATTACCTCCGCCACCTGTTGCAGCTTTTGTAGGAAGTGGTGAAGGTTGTGCTCCACTAACTATATCATTTGAAAACCAAAGCGAGCATGCCCAGCAATATATGTGGGAGTTTGGTGATGGCAACATGTCTAATTTGTTAAACCCAACTTACACCTATTATCAACCTGGTACTTACACGGTGAGATTAACTGCTATTGGAGCAAATGGGCAAGACGTTGTGATAAAGGTTGATAGTGTTGTAGTCAACCAATCTGCTGTAGCTTACTTCGATGCAAAACCCAATGAGGTGAGTGTTCCTGGAGAAGCTGTTCAGTTTTTCAATCTAAGCTCCAATTCTACATTGTGGACATGGGACTTTGGAGATGGAAACACGAGTAACGAGCAACTGCCGAACTACTATTATCAACTTCCAGGTGAGTACAATGTCACATTGATAGCAAACAATGAGTTTGATTGTCCAGATACTTTTACTCTCGATTTGCCAATTATCGCTTTAGCTGAAGGAGAAGTTCAATTTCCTAACGCATTCACACCAACTGATGGTGGATCAACTGGTGGATATTATACTCCGGGAAGAATCAATAACGACATTTTTCACCCAATGATTACTGGAGCAGATGATTATCACTTAATGATATACAACCGCTGGGGAGAAATGGTATTTGAGACATACGACCAAGCTCAGGGATGGGATGGATATTACAAAGGTCAATTATGTCAGCAAGATGCCTATGTGTGGAAGGCTGAAGTGGCTTTTATAAATGGAGATGAAAAAGTATTTGTTGGAGATGTAACCTTAATCAGATGAGAAAGATCTTTACCCTTTTAACGTTCGTTCTTGGTTTGGTGACAATCACACAAGCTCAAGAACCACAGTATAGTCAGTTTTATGCAGCTCCTTTGTATTTGAATCCAGCATTCACAGGAAATACCGAAGGAACTCGTTTTGCTGCGATTTACAGAAATCAATGGCCAGCTGTTTCAGGCACTTTTCAGTCTGTTTCCGCAAGCTTAGATCTTAATTTAGAACAGGTAAATAGCGGAATTGGCTTTTATGTGCACAGAGATCAAGCGGGTAGTGCAGGATTGAGTTATACCAACGTAGGTGTAGCTTATTCCTATACCGTTCGATTTACTCCGAAATTGGCATTTAAGCCATCGTTAGGAATTGCTTTCTCTCAAAGGGGAGTAGATCCCACCAAATTGGTTTTTGGTGATCAATTGATTTCGGGAGCTAATTCCAGTATTCAAACCAGTGCCGTTTATGACAATACTTACTACATGGATTTATGTACAGGAGGGTTGTTTTATGGTGATCAATTTTGGGTCGGATATTCTGCTTACCATATCAACAGACCGAACGAAAGCTTGATGGATGACGAGGAACGTTCATCTGTGAGACACTCGCTTCACGGTGGTTATAATTACCCGTTGAGAACAACAGGAAAAGGTGTGATAGAATCAAGTCTTACATTCTCAGGTAATTTAAAAGTTCAACGCGAGTGGACACAACTTGATTTGGGTGGTTATTTTCAGTACTCGCCTTTTTTAATGGGAGTTTGGTATAGAGGAATCCCTGTTTCTAAAACGATTAATCAAAATGCCAACAATGACGCGATTGTAGTTTTAGCTGGAATTAAACTAGACAAATTCAAATTCGCTTATTCTTATGATATTACGGTATCCAAAATTTGGGCAAATACGGGAGGATCTCACGAAGTGAGCCTCATCTATGAAACGGCAAATAAAAAGAAACGTAAACGTAGATTTAGAAGAGTTCCTTGTCCATCATTCTAGCGAGATAGAGTAACAGATCCTTTGTATTTAGTTCCGCGTACATCAATCACGTAATAATAAACACCTTCGGTTGCAGGCTCACCTGCAAAGGTTCTTCCATCCCAAGAATGAGAAACACCACTTGATTCAAAAATGGGCATTCCCCAACGGTTATATACTTTAACATCAATACAATCTACTAGCGTTTGCATTATTTCAAATTCGAAGAAATCATTGATGCCATCACTATTTGGTGTAAATACATTCGGCACACTTACGTTAAATAGCTCTTCAAAGCCTCTTGCCGGTATCAACACATCAACGGTATCGTTACAACCTTGATTATTGGTAGCAATAAGTGTTAAAGATCCATTGGTTCCGTATGGTAAAATTCCCGAAAAGTTCTCATCAGATGAACTCAATACGTTATTCAAATACCATGAATAACCATCTGCATCTTGACTAAAATTGTCAGTAGAAATAACAATTCCATCACACCCAGCAACGGTGTCTAAATCAAATTGTGCTGTAGCCTTTTCTCTTACGGTAACATCAAAAGAAACAGTATCTGTACAACTAGAATCATCTTGTACAATGATTTGGTATGTACCTGTAAATGCAGCCACAATAGGTGAATTTTCACTGCCTGGATTAACAACTCCTGAAGAAGGAACATAGATATACGTAAATGGCGAAACCCCGTTTAATCTGAAGGTATTGGGATAGATGGTATCACCCAAACAAACTACGCTATCATTGCCATTATACAACCTCAATACCGAAACATCTACAGTGTCGTAAGCTAAGCAACCAATGGTATCCGTTACGGTTAAGAAATAAGTTCCTCCAGTATCAGTTGTAATTGTTGGAATAGCCAATTGATTGTCGTTCAAATGAGTTGAAGGGGACCAGAGATAACTAAATCCATTCACATTTGGTGTGTTGCCCAAAGGAGAAGGAACCCATTTGCAGATATTCAATGAATCACCAGCATTAACTGTTGGATTTGCTTGAACATCAATAAGTACAGTATCCAAACTTGAGCAAGAATTGGTGTCTGTAACGGATACAATATACGTTGTTGAACTGCTAGGGAATGCCGTTGGATTAGCAATGGTATCGTTGCTTAGAGATCCACCATTATTCCATTGTATTACGGCTGCGTTTGTTGTTACAGAAATTCGTGCAGAATCTCCTTCGCATAAGATCGTGTCGTTACTAGTTTGAACAGCTGGTTTAGGAAGGATCGAAACATCAACCGTGTCTCTTCCAGAACAAGTGTCATTTGATGTTATAACAATGTATTGAGTTGGAGTTGTAGGGAAAACCATTGGGTTAGAAACAGTAGGATCTACAATGTCAACCGGTGTCCAATTGAATGTTACATTATTACTAGCCGTTGGATTCCCACCAATTAAAATCGTGTCTCCATCACAAATGCCTCTATCAGGCCCAGCATCTGTAGGGATGATGTCGTTTACATCAACAGAAATGGTATCGTTTCCATCACAGCCTTGTGTATCGGTGTATTCAAGAGTGTACACAGTAGGAGTTGATGGGAAGAACTGATAATCTTGATTGGCTGGATTTAAAACTGTAGCAGTTGGTGTCCAATTTCCAGTAGCTGTGTTTTGCAATGAAACGTCAAGTGTATCTCCTGGGCAAAGGAAATAACCTGAATCTAGACCTGTTGGAAGTGGTTGTAGAACATCAACCGTAACTTGTCTTGTGTCGTTGCAACCAGCGCCATCATCAACGTACAATGTATAAGTTGTTGTAGAACTTGGTTTTGCAACAGGATTTGAAATAGTTGGATCATTTAAAGAGTTTGTAGGACTCCAACTTATAGTTGCGCCAGCAGGTGCTGCAGGACTTCCGCCAATTATTACAGAATCACCGTTACATATGATTTGATCTGAACCAGCATCAATTTCTAATGAGTCTATTTGAACAGGCAAATCAATGGGACCTACAACACAGCCATATTGACTAGTTGTTGTTAATGATATTGTTCCAGTTCCGGTGTTTCCCCAGTCTATAAGTATGTTGTTGCCATTATTTTGTGAGATAGTACCACCACTAACGTTCCAATTGTATGTTGCTCCTGAAATGTTTGGTACAGAATAGCTAATACTATCAGTTCCGCCACAAACTTGTGCAATTCCACTAATTGCAGTAGGGCCGTTAAATGGTGTAACAAGCACCTGGTAAGATTCTACAAATGTTTTTGGAGGACAGCCATTATCTGTAACGCTCACATTAAAGATGTAGGGTTGAGGTGAGCTTTGACCACAAGTAGTTGTCCAACAAAATTCGGTTGAAACATCACCTTCACCAATTTTAGGTGAAACAATACTTGCAGCAGGGCTTGTGATACTTGGGTCGAATATTGTACCGCTACTCTCTAGAGTTAAAGAATCACCGTTTGGGTCTACATAGTCTAAATCAAAACACACATTTTGACCTTCTTCAATGACAAATACCGTTGGGTTCACAGCCACAGGATTTGGTTGTGTATTGTCTTGTTCAGGTGCGGGGTTGTTTGGGCAATTAACAGCTAGTAACTGAATATTTCTTCGTGTAACTCCAATTTGAACACCATTTCTGTATTCTTTAATTTCAACAGCAGCAACATAAACTCCAGCCATAGTAGCAGAGAAATATGTAGAACCTGTTACCGAGTTGATATTTTGGAATCCACCTGAACCGAACATTTGATTTAGGTTATAGCCAGTAGCCCAAGAAATGTCGGGAATAGGGTATGGATATGGGTTCCATGGGGCAGTAGTGTAGTCATTAATAGCAGGAGGTAAAGCTCCGAAATTTCCATTTTCAGTTAGCCCATCATCTGGTATTTCAAATGAGTAAACTAGTGAATCTCCATCAGGATCAATAGCTGAATTTGTTACTGAAATAGTATCCCCAACACAAATATATGTGGCCAATGTATCCGTAAATGCAGGAGTACTGTTTGGCATTAGAGTACCGTTTTGTGATGGAATATAGGCGTGGAATGTAAGTGCTTCATCTGCTGAATTAGCTACATTAATTATTCCACTAGGTCTACAACATCTATCGTAAACTATATGATAGCCATCAACATTATTAGGAAGCGAAATAGTTCCTGAATAACGAACTAAATAAATACAGTTGTTGGTTCCAAACGTACAGTTTGAAGGGAGTTGAGGTTCAATTCTACCAGAGTCTTCAATAAAGATATTTATCTGCGAAAAGTTACTGAGTTGGGTAGCATTCAGATTTCCTTCAAAAATTCCTACTAGAATAGGATTTTCTGGAAATCCAGAACCCCAGTTTATAGAATTACAATCTAAATAGGTGTCAAAATTGATTTTATAAATACGTTGTCCAGGATTACTAGGATCAACACCAAGATCTTCGTATCCCATATTTCCAGCCAATAAATGCGTTGCATAGCTATCATTTGCTGATAAACAAAGGATTAGTGATAGAATTAAATATGTTACAACTCGTAGTTGATTCATCTGTGTAAGTTCCAAGTAGAGTTAGAGGGTAAATGTATGAAATACTTTGAAATACCTTATACAGACGGTGAAAACTAGTTAATCAGTTGTTTTAATTAGCTCTTCTTTCCTTTTCTTTCATCAGAAGATTGAGTTCTTTTCCCATTTGACCTGCAATAGCTGTGTTTTCCTCGGCTCTTCTAATTAAATAAGGCATGGCATCTTTAACTGGTCCATAAGGAAGATACTTGCTTACATTGTAGCCAGCATTAGCCAGATTATATGAAATATGATCACTCATTCCATAAAGTTGAGAGAAGTATACGTTTTGAATATTTTTCTCAAGTCCTTTTTCAAGGATGAGCTCCGTTAAGTAGAGTGAGCTTTTTTCGTTGTGAGTACCCGCACAAAATTCAATGTTATCTAAGTTGTCGATACTTATTTTTAGAGCTTCATTGTAATCGTTGTCGGTGCTTTCCTTATTGGGCTGCATTGGCGTTTTATAGCCCATTTCTTTAGCTCGCGCATTTTCTTTTTCTAAATACGCACCACGAACAAATTTTACACCCGCCACGAAACCTTCAGCTTGGGCTTCTTGAATGAGTTTTTTGAGGTGATCCAGTTGATCCCAACGATACATTTGCATGGTTGTAAAAACAATAGCGCGTTCTTTGTTATACTGGCGCATTAGAGATTCAGCCATGCGGTCAATTGCCGGTTGAATCCATGTTTCTTCAGCATCTATGTAAATAGGAACCTGATTTTCAGCAGCACGCTCACAAATAGATCTTACGCGCAAGAAAACCCTTCCGTATTCGGCTCTTTCAGATTCGGTTAACTCTTCGTTTGCAGAGAGCTTTTTCAATAAATTGAATCGAGCTACACCAGTAATTTTCATGCAAGTTACCGGAATATGAGGAGAGCTAGCAGCTTTATCTGAGTTTCGAATTAACTCCGCGGTAGTTCTATCAAATACATCTTCTTCATTGGCACCTTCAACAGAGTAATCTAGAATTGCACCAATGTTGGCTTTACCCAATTCAATGATAGATTGATCGCACTCTGAAATGGTTTCACCACCACAAAATTGCTTGAATATTGTAGCCTTAACAATTCCAGTAATCGGAAAGCGCATTTTAATTGCCAATAATGCAGCCTTACTAGCAAAATTTACTAGCGCAGGACGTTGCATCATTCGAAACAACCAAATAGAAAAATCCAGCTCTTTCTTAGACTTATTACCGAAAGCGATTTCAGTATTTTCAAACGTAACGGTGGACTGCTTAACTGTATTACTTGTTGTCATTTATACGAGCAATTTCGGGCGCAATTTAATTTTTTTTTTAGACGAAAAACCAAGAAAACATCTTGACAAGTTAAAATGTTAAAAACTCTAAAATTCAACTGGTTATGGCGATGTCTTGTTAAAAATTATACATTTGTTCATCAACCCCAATGACTATGACAATCAAAAAGAAGATTACTTTGTTCACCTTGGTGGGACTTTTAGTAGCATCACCATCTTTTTTTAAGCTGTCAACACGTGTTTCTAGTTTACCAGACAACACAGCAATCAATAAGCTTAAAAACGAGATTGTTTTGAGTGAGCACACTTCAGAAGAAATGTCGAAAGCGAAAGACGAAGTTGTTGATGGGTTCATCTTTTGGATCAACAAGTTGGTTTTCTCTTTTGTTTATCAAGCACCAAACGACTAATCGTTTTACTTCTTTTCAATCTTTGTCTTTTAGAACTCCATGTACTTCTTTTGCGTTAAGAAGTAACACATGAAAGAAAAAAGATCAGCCGAACAGTTTTACGCAGATTTAAGAATCAAACTTGAAGAACAACACGAATTTCCATCGTTGTATGTTTTTAAGTTTATCATTCCCAACGACAATCATAAATTAGCCTTAGCTGAAGCTTTATTTGGACCAGAGGCTCAAGTAACTATTCGTCAGTCTAGCAAAGGGAATTTTGTTAGTGTTACAGGCAAAGAAATTATGATTTCAGCTGATAAAGTTATTGAACGCTATCAAAAGGCTGCTGAAATAGAAGGGGTTGTAAGCCTCTAAGCTAATTTCAAATCAACAAATAAACCGCTGTTGTTTCTTACATTGAATACTTGATTGTTATCGAAAATCAAGTATTGACCTTTAATGCCTAATAGCGTTGCCGTAACATCTGGAGTTTTGGTCAAGTTGATGCTTTTAACCTTGGTTGGATATGCAACAACTGGATATTTAATTTCCCATTCTTGGGCATTTTGAGCAACAAAACTTTGAAGTTCAGTTGGTAGGTTATTGGCCATTTCATCGCGCAAATCAAACAAATCAGCATCTGTTTGTTCATTTTTAAGCATCCGTTGCCAATTGGTTTTGTCTGAAATAAAGTCTTTCAAAGCAACTTCAATCAGACCTGCTTGTTGGCGGTATTCCGTTTCTGCTAAAACAAGAGCTCGTGAAGCTCCTTGATCAATCCATCGAGTAGGAATTTGATCGTTTCTAGTAACCCCCACTTTTACACCACTAGATGCAGCTAAGTAAACTACATGCGGTTGTAAGTGATTTTTCTTTTCCCATTCAACATCGCGACCTTTTCCTAAATGAGCTTCGCACAATTCAGGGCGAATGATACACTCAGAATTCATGGGTGAATTTTTAAAACAAGGATAGCAGAAACCTTGTCCGAAGGCTTTTGAAGTAAGTCTACCGCAAGCCACACAATTGATTCTACCTTCAAAATGCATGGTAAATGGTTTTTCAATAAAATCATTCAAGTTGATTTCACCATCTTCAGTATTCAGAAAATATTGAACTTCGTTTCCAGATTGAAAAGAAGTACGCATCTTGCGCAGGTTTCCACTTACATTCATAAATCAAACGTATGGAATTTGAATTGAGCAACGAGTATATCGAACTAATAAAACTTTTGAAGCTGATTGGTATAGCAGAAACTGGTGGTCACGCCAAAGAATTGGTAGACGAAGGTATTGTTCTGGTTAACAATGAAACAGAACTTCGCAAACGCAAAAAATTGGTAGTAGGTGATGTAGTAGAGTGTGAAGGCGAAACCATCACTATTGTAGCTGCTACCAGTTAAATTTCTTTTTCAAGCTGCTAGGAATAGCGTCTTTGTGTACCATTACTGCAATACTTTTCAATTGCATGTATGGAAGTGAAACGTATTGATATCCTTCAATTCCAGCTTTTGTCCCCCAAGAGTTTTTTACGATGTAATAAGGCTTGTTTTCTTGGTCACGTCCTTTACCAATGATGTGCATTAAGTGATCGTCAGTAGTTTGATAGTTGTCAAACAACTCTTGTCTATATTCCTGAGTAATTTCTTTCTCATCCATTAACTCAACACCCACTTTAGCCTTTTCTTCTGAACTCATATCTGAATAATCAGTAGCAGGAATTAGGGCAACACCTGATTTTCTATTCCAAGTTTTTTCACTTACATCAGCATCCCAAGCTAAGGTATATCCGTTTTCAAGGGCTTGGTCTATAACCTGAATAAATTCATTCAGAGGCACGTTGTAATAGGTGCCGTTAGACCAGTTGTCAGGAACTTCAAGAATAAATGATGAATAGAAAGGATGATGTGTAAAACTGGTGATTGTAACGTAATCATCTGGATTGATAGGAAGAGACTCAGCAAATGACTCAGGTGAATACGATTTACCATCGAAGTTGAACTTTTCAGGAACAGCACCCATGTAAGAATCTAACACACTTGTGTATGCTGGGAACCAAGCAGTAGAAAGAGATTTGTTTTTGTTCTCAACCACAGCCTCAACAACGCCAGATAAAACATTGTCAAGCTCTGCGTGAATGTACTTTTCTCCATCATAATTTTTACCCGAGTAGGCTGATTGAGGCATTGCACCATATTTCTTGTAAGCTAAAATTACATCGTGACTCAAACTTCCTTCGCCAAATTGAGTTCTACCTTGTCTACGAACAAAATTCTGTGCTTTTTCCTGATAAATCTGATGTACGTTATACATCTCACTCAAATCAACAGGAGCGTGACCTAATCGGATGATTTCAGATTCTAAAAACGAAGTAGTAGAGAAACTCCAGCAAGTTCCTGTGATATCTTGACTGATGATTGGAGTTGCATCTAAGCGGATTAAATCGTTAAAAAGGTACTCATTACTGTCTTTTTTCTCTTTTTGGGAGAAACCTAAAACAGGTTGTATAGCAGTAAGTGTAAGTAAAACAATGAATTGTATTAGTTTCGTGCGCATGGCATAAGTATTGTTGAATTTGTGCCTGAAAGTATTTGTTTTAAGCAATTAATCCAAATCTGAATTAACCTAAACCGTTGTCTTGAAATTACTCCTTACATATCTGCTTTTTGCTATTCTGCTTTTACCATCGTGTAAAGAAGCAATTGTACCCAACTTTGAGGTGGAAGGAAATGCTTTAAAGCGAGCAGCATATGACTACAACGTACAGTTTGTATTGGTTAAAAAAGAGCACTTTAAAG
>MDTF01011378.1_pt1 | contig 13210 bp, 13 predicted proteins | sample 811191 | NCBI WGS metagenome assembly MDTF01 (sample SAMN05326649, study PRJNA326480) | marine metagenome | isolation source: seawater | place: Southern Ocean | collected 2011
AAGATCAGTTACTGACAAACCGACCAGCGCAATTTGCCGACCTATTAACGGTGCGGTAAGTCGTAAAATAGTGCTAGGTTCAGCCGTAAAAGTACTCATCAAAGAGTATTGCATCGGATACCGAGGATCTGCCAACAACATAGTTTGGGCGAATGCGCAGCGTAAGAAAAGTGAAAAATACCCCCGAAAATAGGTGGTTGGATGATCGATAGTTTGTGTCCAACGTTTCCCTGCCCTAGAGTCGACTGAATAACTACTCGACCACTGGGCTTTTATCGCCGACGACAGTGTTCTACTGACAACGGTATCGTGATTATAAAAACCTCGTAAAAACAGTCATATCTATAACCATACTGTCGTTGAAAAGGGTCCTTTAAACTTAGATTTATGGTCGGCTATTTTGCGCAACAGTCGAATACAATTCTGCTATACTCGCGCCACGCTGTGCATCCGACCCGGAGCAGCACGCCCCTCGGAATTAACTGAATGTGTAATAACCTTGACTGAAAATACTGAGAATACCTCGACTAGCACAAAAACTGAGGCATCAGCTAAACCGAAAGGAAGACGTCGAAGACGCCCTCAAGCTTGGAGTCTAGACCAGTTTGCTGTTGAACCAGTAGAGGGTAAAGCACGATTCCACGACTTTGATTTACCCCTCACGTTGATGCGTGGCATTGCCGAGTTAGGTTTCGAATATTGCACCCCCATTCAAGCGCAATCACTGCCCCATACGTTGAATGGTCATGACATTGTCGGTAAGGCGCAGACGGGTACCGGTAAAACGGCGGCGTTTCTGCTCAACATCATTACCGATCTGCTGAATAATCCGATTGAAGATGAACGCTATGTGGGTGAGGCGCGGTCGCTGATACTGGCACCAACGCGCGAACTAGCATTGCAGATCGCCGAAGATGCGGTGCAACTTACGCGTTTTACCGGCTTACAAGTACATGCGCTAGTAGGGGGCATGGACTATGCTAAACAGTTGAAACAAATGGAGGCTAAGCACTGCGACATCTTGGTGGGTACGCCGGGTAGGCTTTTGGATTTCGCTAATAACCGCGATATTCAGCTAGATCAGATAGAGGTATTGGTAATCGACGAAGCTGACCGCATGCTGGATATGGGATTTATTCCTCAGGTACGGCGTTTGGTGAGACTAACACCAAGAAATAACGAACGTCAGACAATGTTGTTCTCGGCTACCTTCACGCCGGAAGTCCTGCGATTATCCGAGCAATGGACTGATTCCCCTGCACGGATTGAGATTGGTGCAGATCGAGTTGTGACTGATACAGTGGACCAAAAGATTTACATTACCACTAGTGGTGAAAAGTTTAGTCTTTTGAATGCGATCCTCAACGGCAATAATGTCGAAAGTGTCATGGTGTTCGCCAATCGCAGGGATATATGCCGCAGGCTTTATGAAAAACTTGGTAAAAAGGGCTTTAAAGTCGGATTATTGTCGGGTGATGTGCCGCAAGCGCGCCGGATGAAGACCTTGGAAGCATTCAAGAACGGTTCTACGCGGGTCATGGTGGCCACCGATGTTGCCGGCAGAGGTATTCATGTAGATGGGGTCAGTCACGTCATTAATTACACCTTGCCGGAAGAACCCGAAGACTATGTTCACCGCATTGGCCGCACCGGTCGCGCCGGTCGAACCGGCACGTCAATTAGTTTTGCCTGTGAAGATGATGCCTTTTTACTCGAGCCGATAGAAAAGCTCCTGGATCAAAAACTATCCTGTACGATGCCCGACGAGGTTTTTGAAGAAACTGCACTGATGCCATTGGCAGACCCCGCGATTAAACAAGTACCTTTGGCTAATGCAGAGCCTTTAGCTAACGAAGAGCCTTTAGCTAACGAAGATCCTTTAGCTAACGAAGAGCTATCGGCCAACGCGGAGCCCCCAGCCAATGCTTAGCCCCCAGCGCAAAACTGACACACATCGATAGGAGGCCGTATCGCAGTAATCTAGTTGTTCAGCCATAGGGGATTAGACTTGCTTCGATTTGGGCTAAACAGTTACGGGTCTTGGCAATACCTTTCTTATAAATATATGATAAGCATCCCACTAAATGCGCGTCGTCATTTCCTATAATTGGAATAGTGGCTAGTGTAAATGAGACTAATCGTGTTTTTACTTGAATTAAACCGAATGGCGCATAATGCGCTGTTTTTGCCGGTCCCAGTCTCGTTCTTTGTCATCTGACCGCTTGTCATAGTGCGCCTTTCCCTTTGCCAACGCAATCTCACACTTGATTAAATGATGCTTCCAGTAGAGTGCCGTGCAAACGCAGGTAAAGCCCTTTTTGTTGACGCCCGACTCTAGATTGTCGAGTTCGCGGTGATTCAGTAAAAGTTTTCGGGTTCGCGTTGGATCAGTAACATAATGTTTCGAGGCCGTGGCCAGTGGCGCAATATTGGTGCCGATTAACCATGCCTCGCCGTTTTTGATGTGCACATAGGTGTCGACCAGATTAACCCGACCTGCACGAAGACTTTTGACTTCCCAACCGAGCAGGGCTAAACCCGCTTCAAACTTTTGCTCGATAAAGTAATCGTGCTTAACTTTTTTGTTAAGCGCGATAGTGGACGAGGCGATTTTAGGTTTCTTTTTTGTCATAGGCGCAATTATACGGCTAGCGTTGTGATTGTCATCGACTATTCGCGTGTTTGGTGTTAGTTAATTGATCTCAAGTCAAAAGGATTGTTACGAGTAGCGACTGCACAGTTGCGCAGTTGTGATGTGATCTCTTATCATCTGTGCACGTTGTACGTCAGTTTTTATTTGTTGTTGCGGTAAACTGACAATCTATGCGGGAGGAGTAATCGATGGGTATTCAAGCGAAGGGAATGCATGGCATTTGGACTAGTCGCTGGACATTTATAATGGCTGCTACGGGATCTGCAGTCGGGCTCGGTAATATGTGGAAATTTCCCTATGTGGCTGGTAGTTTTGGCGGCGGAGCGTTCGTTTTAGTTTATTTGGTATGTATTTTACTCATCGGTGTACCGGTGATGATGGCCGAAGTACTATTAGGCCGAGAGGGTCGTCAGAGCCCAATCAATGCGATGCGTCACGCGGTTTCGGCAAGTGATAGCTCGCCTGGATGGCGTTATATTGGTTGGTTAGGTATTACTGCGGGTTTGTTTATTTTATCATTTTACGCGGTTATAGCCGGTTGGGCGCTGGATTATATTGTTCAGATGGCGCGTGGCGACTTGCGCGGCGCTGACGGTGAAACGGCCGCTGCGTTGTTTTCCGACCTCACACAGAGTCCGCTTAGGCTGATACTGTGGCAAACAATTTTTCTTGGGCTTTGTGTTGGCGTAGTTGCTGGCGGGGTCAAAAAAGGCCTGGGTGCTGCAGTCGAGATTCTTATGCCACTGCTGTTCGCGATGCTGCTCGTGATGCTAGCGTTTGCTATTTTTGAGGGTAATTTCCCGGCAGCCTGGAATTTTTTGTTCGCGTTCGATTTTGCATCGCTCACCTGGCGCGCTGTTTTGGAGGCCATGGGCCTAGCATTTTTTACCCTGAGCATCGGAATGGGTGCGATCATGGCATATGGGGCTTACATGCCTGCAGACGCGAGCATCGGCAAGACAGTTTTAATTGTTGCCTTTTTCGATAGCCTAGTGGCAATTATTTCTGGATTGGTGATTTTTTCTATCGTCTTTTCTACTACCGGCATCGAACCCAGTGCCGGGCCTGGACTGATGTTTATCAGTTTACCGGTAGCGTTTGGCAATATGCCGGGGGGCCTTCTTATCGGTGTGGTATTTTTTATTTTGGTGGTAATTGCCGCTTGGAGTTCGGCTATTTCTCTCCTTGAGCCAGCAGTAGCCTGGTTGATGGAAGCGAAAAATTTTGGCCGTATCACCGCTAATTTAATACTCGCAAGCCTTGCGTGGGTACTCGGTTTGGGCACCGTTTTTTCGTTTAATGTTGCCTCTCAAATGACCCTCTTAGGCTTCACATTTTTTGATGCGTTAGACTTTTTGACCGCCAACATTATGCTGCCACTTGGAGGTCTGGCGATCTCGTTGTTCGTCGGCTTCGTAATGAAACGTGAATTGGTAAGTAGTCAGACGCCAGAGCTCGATGGTGTATTTTTAAAAATGTGGCATGTAGCGCTTTGTTATCTCGCTCCTGTGGCTATTACGAGTATCTTTGTCATGGGTATTTACGATAAGTTTTTTATATAAGGCGGGATTAGTGACGCAAATTCAACGGTCTGCACTAGTTATGCACTCGGTTCAGCGAATGTATCAATTGGTCAACGACGTCGCCTGTTACCCGGAATTTCTCGATGGATGTGTAAGCTCTAAAGTTATAGAAAATAGCGAGCATCAAATGCTCGCTAGAATGGATTTGAAAAAAGCTGGGATTCGACTAAGCCTTTTGACAAGAAACACTTTGGTGGCTCCATCCACAATCACTATGATACTAGAGGACGGTCCTTTTAGGGCACTAACTGGAAAGTGGGTATTCACTTCGATCGCAGACGACGCTTCCAAATTATCCCTAGATCTAAATTTCGAATTCGCTAATGCGGCACTCCGTATGGCAGCATCCAAATTGTTTACCAGTGTTGCAAATGATCTTGTCGATGCCATTTGTCGCCGTGCGGATTATCTATATGGGAGCAGCCGTGGAGATCGCTAAGGGCATCAGAGTTGAGGTTGCCTATGCACTTCCAGACCGCCAGGTACTTATCGCTCTGATAGTTAGTGAGGGTACTACCGCATATGAGGTGATCGTACAATCGGGTATTTTGTCAAGATTTCCGAAGATTGATTTGTCAATCAATCCTATCGGTATTTTTTCGAAAGTCCTAGGGTCGGGAGGACTCGAAACTCTCTCTAAGTACCAAGTTACCGAGTTCGATCGGGTGGAAATTTATCGTCCACTTCTCGTAGACCCTAAAGAGGTTCGACGTCAGCGCGCAAAAGCAACTTAGGAGCCACCAGCCGATTAGTTCATGGCGGTATAAATCAGGGCGCGGATTACTCTAATTCTGCATCGGAGGGCGCGTAGTCACCTGTCAAACGCTCTAGCTGGTCTTCGTCATTAAAGTATACGGCGAGTAATTTTTTGGTCTTGTCCGATTGTGCATCGATCATGCTGTAAAGATATACCCAACGCTGCTGATTAAAGCTATCGGTGATTAGTGGCGTTCCTAATACAAACTGGATTTGAGCCTTAGTCATTCCGGGGCGCAATTTATCGATCATGTCCTGCTCGATAATATTGCCTTGTTGCACAGGCACTTTGTGCACTCCGGGAAACTTAATGCCGCTACATCCGAGCGTGGTTAATAGCAAGGCAACTAGAGAAATCGTCGTAATTCGCATAGATAGGGGTTCCAGTTCAGGTGACGAACAGCGATAATACTCTGACTGTCGGTTTTAGAAAAGGACAAATCATGGCGACCGAAGATCAAGAGCTCAAAAAAGCGGGGCTCAAAGTGACTCTGCCGAGAATAAAAATCTTGCAGATTTTAGAGCATTCAGATCTACACATGACCGCCGAGGACATCTACCGCAGTTTACGCGACGCAGATGAAGATGTTGGTATCGCTACGGTATATCGCGTCCTGGCTCAGTTTGAGGGTGCTCGGTTGATAATCCGCCACAACTTTGACAACGGGCCGGCAGTTTACGAATTGGATAGAGGAGAACATCACGACCATATGGTGTGCTCGGAAACGGGTACGGTGATCGAGTTTCAAGACAGTGAAATCGAGGCAATTCAAAAGAGGATTGCCGACGAACATGGCTACGATTTGGTCGATCACAACCTGGTTCTATACGTCAGGCCTAAGCTCAGCACTTAACCCAGCGTGTATCATGTAGCTGCGAGTAGATGATTCTAAGTACTCGATGGGCATATAGTCGTAAGAGTACCCTTATAATAGCCGCTCAATGTCCGCGCACAATGCGCTGGGTTTGGTGATAGAGGGGTGTCGGCTCACCACATGGCCTTCTCGATCGACCAGAAACTTAGTAAAATTCCACTTGATCTTGTCGGTTAGTAAGCCTCCTGCCGCGCCTTTTAGGTATTGAAACAAATCACTTTGGTGCTCGCCATTGACATCAGTCTTTGCCATTACGTCAAAGCTGACAGCATAATTGCGTTGGCAAAATTTTTGGATCTCAGTGTCGGCTCCAGGCTCCTGACTGCCAAACTGATTGCAAGGAACTGCAATGACGGACAAACCACGCTCTTTATAATTCTCATGGAGCGTTTGCAAACCCTCGTACTGCCCAGTGAATCCGCATTGACTCGCGGTATTGACGATTAATAGGACACGACCGCGGTAATGCTCCATAGATATTTTTTCGCCGCTTGCCGACGTCATTTCAAATTCATACACCGACTCGGTGGGTGTCATATCTACGTGATTTCCCATTACAACTATTCCTATGTGACAACTTTTTATGGTTTACGTGCCGGCATGTACCGTCGGCGACCAGCGGTTTTGTGACGCTAACGCTGATTAGATGATAACCAATTATGGTATTCGCTATAGCATTGGATGGCTGGTTTCAAAAGCGGCCCAGATGCAGTCTCATCGCTGAGGTTACCTCAAATTCTCCTCGTTTACTCGAAAAAGCTGTGTTTTGGACCCGGGAAAGCGCCGTTGCGAACTTGCTTGGCGTAGTTTTTTAGGGCTGTTATCACTGAATCAGTATCCTGCAAAAAATCTTTTGAAAAGCGAGGCAACTTCGGTGAAATGCCAAGCATATCGTAAAGTACTAGAATCTGCGCATCAGTATCAGGTCCGGCCCCAATACCGATTACCGGCATGTTAAGCTCAGAGGCCAGTATTTTACCTAGCGATGCTGGGACACATTCAATTACCAGTAGTTGGGCGCCGGCCTGTTCTAACAGTTGCGCATCGGCGACTGTTTTGGCCGCCGCCTGTGGTTCGCGACCCTGAATTTTAAAGCCGCCGATCTTATGCACTGACTGTGGTGTCAGTCCAAGGTGCGCGCAAACCGGTAGACCTCGCTCAGTGAGTTGATAAACGGTTTCTTCGAGCCATTCTCCGCCCTCTAGTTTGACCATCTGCGCGCCAGCTTGCATAAGGATGGCGGCATTACGCATTGCATCTGTGGGTGTTGCATAGCTCATAAAAGGCATATCTGAGATCAGCAAGCTGTCTACTATACCGCGTTTCACCGCCGCTGTATGATAGGCCATCTCATCGATTGATACAGGAATAGTGGTATCCCGCCCCTGCACGACATTGCCAAGCGAGTCTCCGACTAGAACCACCTCAATGCCAGCTTCATCAATTAATTTGGCGAAACTAAAATCGTAAGCGGTGATCGAGGAGAATTTCTCATCGCGGCCTTTCATGGCATTTAACTGATCGATAGTCATCTGGCGTTGAGCGCTCTATTACCCTAAATCTACTACGTTACTCAGTTTTTCGCGCGCTGACAAGTGCTGAATATACAAGCCATTAGTTGGGCACTCGTGGGTGGTAATAATGTCGGCCGTTATGCGTTCCGGCCATTTGGCGTACCAAGTTTTGATAATCGTCATGGTCGTCCACAAGATTAATAGTTGCGCTATTAACAATCAGCAAAGGGATCATGTTCTAATGGTACAAGAGATGGGTACAGGCATCGTTTATCTGCTGTAAATATTCCGTGGCTATGTCTTGCTCGTTGGCTCTGCCACGCCATTTAACGCGCGCCTAAAGTATCTCGGTTGGCGCCTGAAGATAGATTACTAAGTCGGGTTTTGGCAAATCGACCATGACACTTTGATAGACTGCTCGGTAGAGCCTATATTCATCGTCGTCGAGGTTTACCGGACAAAAAAATTGGATTTTTTTTCGACAAGGAAGTCATAAATCCTAACTCGTTAAAATAGTTTACCTTGGCGAAGAGATTCGAGTTGCCGTATGCACTGGAACTAAAAGTACAGGAGGGTTGGCAGAGCTGGGCGATTGCGATGTTGACAAAAACCGTTGTAAAAACGGGCTGTCATCGCCATCCTCTAAACCGATCTGCACAATATAGGTCTTCGCGAGGCATTTTATCAATGTTGTGTTACCAATTTCTATTTGGCCCTCTAAAGCAATCTATGAAGGGATAGTGCGGGAGGGCCTGATAGGTAGGGTCAATAATACGAATCGATTTGGTTATACGAATGTCCCGATGATAGCTGCATTAAACTGCGAGTCTTTGAACCATACCTCGGTCGACACATTTTTCTAATAGTTGGTTAACGCTTTTGTCGCCGATGTAAAAATCAACGCCGGTTAAATCGGCTAGTGGTATCAGGACAAACGCCCGCTCGTGCATTCTCGGATGGGGTATGCAAAGGCGCTTCGAATGTAGCGTGATATGTTCGAAAAGCAAAAGATCGAGATCGAGTGTTCGAGCGCCCCAACGCTGTACTCGAACTCGCCTGTGCTGGTTTTCAACCGCCTGTAGCAAATCGAGAAGGGCTTCCGGCTTAAGTTCAGTTGAGAGATTCACCACGGCATTACAATAGTCCGGCTGATGGCCAGGCCCGACAGCTTTGCTGCTGTACAAGTTCGAGGCTGCAATAAAATGCAATCTGCGATCAGCTCTGAGTTCGGCGATGGCGCGCTCGATATGCTCTTTTGGGTTATCTAGGTTACTGCCTAGAGCTACAAATACAACCGCCATTAGTCGACATTTTTAGCTGAATTTTTAGGCTTGCGCGGGCGCCTGCGACGGGTGCGACTGCTGCCTGGTTCCTTAATTGCCGAGGCCATCTCTAGGCGCTGTTGTGCGTCGCTATCTTGATATCTTGTCCACCAATCGCCGAGACCCTCAAGATCCTCTCCGGACTCTTCGCGAAGTAGTACAAAATCATAGGCAGCCCGGAAGCGCGGGTGACCGATAAGTCGCTCGGCGCGGACACCACCTCTTCGCGGTAACGATAACTGTAGATCCCATATTTCGCGCATCGGGATACTAAAGCGCTTTGGAATGGCTGTCACTACGACTTGAGAAAAAATCGCATTATCCGCCGCCCGGCGCTGCGCTGAAAGCGGTGATTCACCCTGCTCTCGATACTCAGTTGCGCGCTGCGCTACAATCGGCCATAACAGAGCGGCATAAATAAAGGCCGGTGTTACACGCTTTAATGAGCGAATCCTGAGATCGGTATTAGTAAAGGCTTGTTCAATCAAAGCCGCGGCTAGCGGGTCCTGCTGCAAGCAACTGCTCAATTCTGGCACTATATAATCAAAGAAGCGGTAATCGTCCAGAAGTTGGTAGGTAGCTAGCCCCTGGCCACTCATAAAAAGTTTTAAGCTTTCATCAAAAAACCTTGGAGCTGAAACCAGCTGTAAATTATCGGCCAATCGGCGCATCGGCTCAGCGGTTTTAGATTCGATTCGAAAACCTAATTTAGCAGCAAATCGCACGACTCTCAAGAGGCGCACTGGATCCTCTCTAAAACGCGTCGCAGGATCGCCCATAATGCGCACAACGCGATTTTTGATGTCGTTAAGGCCATCCGAAAAGTCGCGCAGGCTATTGTCTATCGGGTCGTAGTAAAGCGCGTTAATCGTTAAGTCTCGGCGACTGGCGTCGTCGCTGAGAGTTCCGAATACATTGTCCCGCGTCAGCATTCCGCTGTCTGTTTGACGTCTAGTGCCATTACTGTTTTTGCCCTGCTGGTTCGATCGAAAGGTGGTAACCTCAATAATTTCTCGATTAAATTGGACATGCACAATTTGAAAGCGCCGGCCGATTATTCTGGCCCGCCTAAACAGTGATTTGACCTGATCTGGCTCAGCATTGGTCGCGACATCAAAATCTTTGGGTTTGAGACCGAGTAATAGATCGCGTACACAACCGCCAACAACATAAGCTTGAAAGCCGGCCTTCTGGAGTGTCCTGACGACTTTTAATGCATCTACACTCATCATTTCAGGTGTCAAGGTATGCTCGTCTGAGGCCACTATCTCACCAGAGGCAGCGTTCCCACGAATAGTTTTTTGACGGAAGAATTTATTGATGCGATCGAGCATAGCTTGTCTTTGGCTAGAATTTCTTAGATTGTAGTTTAACAGACGAACGCGGAGTGTGGCACAAACAGATAGTAAAAAGGGGATGCCGCTAGGCAACCCCTTTCAAAGTTCTCGGACATCACACCCTCGAACGTCTTCGCAATCATATTAATTTTTATTATTTATTGTTATTAGCAAGCCTTATTTCTTTGGGCTCCTTCGTAGTGTAATCAACATTCCGAGATTTACAACCGTTAATTGAGCTTTTATTGAATTATTTTTTTCAATTTGTGATGTTGCTGCGTCCATCGGTTTAGCCCCGTCGGGCGATACCGAGTTTAAAACGTCGTTCCCAAAGGCATTTCCGGCTGATCCCAAGTTTTTTTGCCAGCGCGGTTTCAGACATTTCATCTTGATGCTTGAGCACAAATTGAGTGAAGTACTCTTGCAGCGATAGGTCTTGAGCAAATTGACTTCGGGATATTTTCTGTGCGGTATTGCTTGACGGATCGCTAGTATCGCCAATCACACGCCTAACGGCAATGATCATCTCATCGTGATCAAATGGTTTAGAGATGTAGTCGACGGCACCCTGACGCATGTTGTCGACTGCAGAGCGCAAACTTGCGTAGCTAGTCATAATGATAACTGGCACCTCGGGAGCTAAACTGATCAATTCATTACCAGTGCCACCAGGTAACCTCAAGTCTGAAATTATCAGCGCAAAATCCTTGAGATTATAAGTCTGACAGGCTGACTTAACACTGATGGTGTCGCAAACCCTGTAATGGTGACGCTCAAGAAGTTGTCGCAGGGACGTACGGATGATCTCTTCGTCTTCGACAATTAAAATATCTTTCATAGGGTCTCTTGTTGGCGCGTCTCGACATCGTATTCTGCAGTATGGTCGAGTGGTTTGCAGGGCAAACGCATAATTGCGGTGCTACCCATATCACTGCCTCGAGCAGGGCTTGTCAGAGACACGCTGCCGCCCAAGTCGGAAACCAAGTTGAACACTACCCAGAGGCCAAGTCCGGTTCCTTGTCCTGGTTCTTTAGTAGTTACAAAAGGCTCGAATACGCGATCGCGGACTTCTTTGCCAATACCGATTCCTCGATCACTGACTGTGATTTCTATAATATCGCCGAGCAGTTCGCCAGTGATATACACCCGAGCATAGTCTGGCGAGGCATCCAGAGCGTTGCTAAAAAGGTTTAACAACATTTGTATGAGTTGCTGCGGGTCGCTTTTAATGCCAAGCTCAGGATCTATGGCGCAAAAAAAATCAACCCGCCTTTCCTCGTCGCCAAGGCTAGTTAACTCAATGGCCTCTTCGATGACCTGTTTTAGATTGACATGTTGGTATGCTTTGCGTTTCGATTTGTCGCCACGTGAAAAATTGATTAGGGATTTGACGATGCGGTCGATACGATCCGTTTGCGACAGAATTTGCAACGAAGCCGTTTCGACCTTAGTCTGCTCGCGCTCAAAACGCAAATTCTGTGCGATGCAGGCGATGCCAGTGAGTGGATTACCTATTTCATGTGCCACGCCCGCGGCAAGGCGACCAACCGATGCGAGTCTTTCATTATCCATATAACTCTGCATTAGCATGACTGACTGGGTTTGTTCCTCTATTAGTAGAACCTGATCTGCGTTCGATTCGGACTGGTTATGCGCGATGGATCGCTGAATATTAAACCAGCGCGTTTGATTGTCTACGAGGAGTCGAACACCGTCATGGCTGGGGACATCTGCGGATACAAAATCGCCGATAAACGCCTGCCAAGGCTGCGCCAAATCGGCTATTGAACTGCCGGTGGCAAATTCTGCAGTGATCTGAGTGTAGTTGGCGATTGCTGAGTTCCATTTTAATATCTCGCCACTCGGGGCGAGAGAAATCAAACCTATGGGTAAGTTATCTAAGATTTCACGGTGGTGGACGCGTAGTTTATTAAGTTCGCTTGCGAGTCCAGTCAGGCGGTTGCCATGGATCGCCAACATTGATTCTATTAGATAAATATCGTCCGGTTCTTTTTCTGCCGAAAGTCGCAATGGCAGTGTCTGTTGCATTATGCGATTGGCTGCCAGCACGCCAAAGCGGAGATTCAAAGAGGCACTCAATTGGTCGCGCAACTGTCGAAGTGCCGCTGGTCTCCGTTCGTCGAGTTCCAATTTGAGTATTGCTAGTGCATTGTTGACCTCGGGGACCGCATTGTCGCCGAGCGCTCGCTTTAAACTAAGCTTGACTTCATTTACTGATACCTGATCTAGACGCACTCGCGCCGGCACGTAAATATTGTCAGCCATGCACAGGCGCGCATAGTAAGTTTGTTCTGCATCCATGTTCCTAAAGGCCGAAAAAAATGTGCATAGCAAAACATTGACCAGTAGAGCCTCAATACTCCAGATGTGCCAGTTTTCCATTCCCATCGCAATGCCGGTATAGGCTTCGAGTGCTTCCCAGGGGCCACTGAACATTGGCACCACTAGTGTTCCAAACCATAAGCTAATGCCTGCGCAGAGGCCTATTAAGAAACCATCTCTATTGACGGTGGGTAAATAAAGGGCGGCGAGCATGCCGGGTGTCAGTTGTGCCAATCCCGCGAAGCCGATTAAATAGTAATCGGTAATGCCCAAGCCAGTTGCCCGAGTATCGACTAATAGGGCCATGACGACCAACATTATCGAGGTTATTGTCGTCCGATGAGCGATCCAGTCGTCGAGTTTTGGTTGGCGATGCAAGGCCTTATTTGGCAGCACAAAGCTATTCAAAATCATTCTCGATAGCATAATACTCAGGCTGGCTATGAGTGAAACACTCAACAACAGAATACTTGCGGAGCCGAGCCCAGACACTACTTTATACTCTAGTAAAGCGGGCAAGACATAGAGGTAGTCTTGAGGGGGAAGTGACGGCTGAAGAATACTGCCAGCCCAAAGTAACGGAAGTACAGGGACACACAACAACAAGATCAACAGCGGATAGACATAGGCGGTTGAGCTGGATAAACGATCTGAGATCTGGTTTGAAATTAGCAGATTAAAATTCAGTGGCAACGCGATGCTGGCAATCAAAAACATGCTGATGATGCTATAAGCTGGATTGCCAATGCGCATTTTTTCGGTCTGACCAGTGCTTTCGACCCAGTCATTCATGGCCTCGATACCGCCGAATACGTTGTCGATGCAAA
>MDTF01004700.1_pt1 | contig 13206 bp, 9 predicted proteins | sample 811191 | NCBI WGS metagenome assembly MDTF01 (sample SAMN05326649, study PRJNA326480) | marine metagenome | isolation source: seawater | place: Southern Ocean | collected 2011
GCACCCGAGCCGCATGCAACTGCGCCTGTGCAGTTGCCAGATCCGAGTAATTGCGTTTAGTCGACAAAAGTGCTCTGGCAAAGCCGCGAAACCTTAACAGGCCGCTGTAGCGCTTGTCCCAACCGGCAAACCGATGTGACCAATAAAAATTAGCCAACCGACCGAAACCTATACTAAAGTATTGACTGTCGATCAACCCGGGCATTGTTGACTTTCCAACCTGTTAATCGGCAAATTTAGGATCCGTTTGAAAACCCGCCGGAGACACCAGCACCAACTGACTAACTCGGGCTAATGTGCCGCAAGCAGCGCCTCAGTGCATCCGCCATTTGACAGCCCAACCAAAACACTCCGCGGCAAATTTAGTGCTTTGAGCAATTGCTTTCTTTGCTCGACGTACATCTCGGCAGAGTAATCGGTGTATGGATTATCCGATTAACCGCGTCCAAACGAACCGTACGCCATACTTAAACTGCGCGCAGTGGCTTTGCGATAGCTAGTGTCCCCTATATGCGACAGTATGAAAGAATCGTGCACCAACACTAGTTGTGCTCCAATATATGGTTTGGTGCGCCGATAGTAGGTAGGAAACCGCTCAAGCTTTACAAAGTGTCCGCCGATATGACCTGCCAAAGATGCTTTAAAGGCTTCGTCCATGGCGATATATTCATAGTTTAAATAAGCATCGCAATCGGCTACATGAAGATCGCTGTCAACCGCAGATCGGTAGCTAAACTTCCAACTATCAGTGCGCTTTTCAACGATGTAAGTGACCGTCGATCCGGCAGCCAACCGGGTGCCATCGAGACGGTAATCATCACTCTGGACACATACCTGATAAACCTCAGGAGTGAAACGACAAACGCTTAACCTTTGGTCACTGTAAACGCAGCCGTGTTGCAGTTATTTAGTTATTTAGTTACTACTGTGGCGTAGTGGGTCTCGATCGTCCGCACGCCAGACACCGCCACATGTTCTGCATTGCGGCGCGCGTCGGCTTGAAAGTCGCTCTCTACGATTGCCTTGGCATTAAAATTGACGAGGTTTTTTGAGTATGCCTGAAAAGCTAGAAATACCTCCGGTGTTGGCGGCTCGACAGCCTCCAACACCGGCAATACAGCGAGCAGCAGCAAGCCCTATATAGATCGTCCACCAAACACGGCTTGCCGCAAGTACTCTAATCATAACGTGATTAATCGGCGACCGCGGTGAATTCTATCACTGGCTCTTGCCGTCTGCCGCCAGCGCGCGCAGATGCTCGAGCTGCTTTTCCAACACCACCAACGACTGCTGCGCCAAACCCTCTTGGGTCGAAAAGTGTACGCCGCGCTCAATTTTGTCGTTCAGGCGACCGAGCTTCAGGTTAATGGTCTTTTCAGCATGTCTAAGAGCCATAGTCAACACGAGGGAAACAAACATCGCCGACATCAAGGCGTATAAACTGGCTGACATCGCACTAAATAAACGCATTAACGGCTCTTGGGCATCGCCACTACCGGCCGCGGCATGAGCCATTACATCGACTGCTTCACCTAGCGCTGCAATCAACCCAAGAAAGGTAAAAAATAAACCAGCACCGACAAACACATTTGGCCAAAACTTTTTGTCCTCGACACCCAGTTCGAGGCGGTCGAGATTAAAAAACATGTGCGGCCGCACAGTATTTCTAAAAATCGGATTACTCGACTGATCCACCGGCAGCACTAAGGTTTCGCAAAATTCGGTCCACGCCCGGGTCATGGTCGGCAGTTTGAGCATCTCCTCCTCAAAATCTGGGTATTTGCCGGCAAACTCGCGTTCAGATTCAGGAAATAAGCGACCCATCTGGGTAATCACTTGGGTGTGGCGATAACTGGTGTAAACCACCAGCGCAGTGCAGATCATGCCGATGATAAAAATAATCAACGCCAGAGCGGGAGCAATGTGTGTAGTTGTCACAAATGCCAGTATCGGATCGATCAACGCCTGAGCCAACATGCCCACTCCTTGCAAGGTGGTCACAGCGGCCCCGGACTCGAACTCGTGCGCGGCGACCTCTAAAGCCCAAAAACTGGTACTCAAGCCGACACCTGCAGCAATAGGTTTAGTGGCACTATTTACAGATTTAAGCAACATAGACCAGCTCCCGCGGCTTTCGCCGTTAGTATGCAATAATTCGTGATTAAGTATACACCGGTAACTCGCTCAATAATCGACAAAAATTATGCCCTAGACGGAATTATGTTGCCCCTCGAGCACGACGCAAAAAGCTACCCAAACTCACAGAAAAGGTAGTCCAATCCGAAGCTGCCCTCGGTAGCAATAACGCGCAACCTACAGCTATCCAAAAGCAATTAAAAAGCGTTGGCATGCGGCCAGAAAATACCGTTGCTGCGCTTATGAGTTGCCGATTACTTTGTGTTACCCTATGATCGTAGCCGCGTTAAAAAGTCCATTTATGAACGATTACAATCATGCCAATCCACCACAGCCAGAGGTCGACTGGACAATCTTTATCCCAGCCGTGATTGTCGTTTTGGTATGTGCCATCCCACTGATGGTCTATCCAGAGAGCGCCGCACAAATGCTCGGCGAAGCCCGCAAAATCATCATGAGTAAGTTCCTATGGCTGTATCTTTTGGTTGCCCTGAGCGCATTTGTGTTTTGTATGTGGTTGGCCTTTGGTCGCTATGGCCATGTAAAACTCGGTGCTGCCAACGAACCGCCTGAGTATTCCGATGTTCACTGGGTTGCCATGATGTTTACCACCGCGATCGGCGCCAGTGTTATCGCTTGGGGATTTGCCGAACCAATCTACTACCTGCAGACACCACCGCTAAGGATTGCCGCGGGTTCAACCGAGGCGTTTGAGTGGGCGCATATGTATCCATTGCTTCACTGGGGCATTGTGCCGTGGTCGATCTACGCGCTGCCAGCGGTGCCTATTGCCTATATGCTGTATGTAAAACGCTATCCGACGCTGCGTATCAGTAGTGCCTGCGACGACGCACTGCCGCAAAGGGGCCGCACTCAGATCAAAACGCTAATTGATATTTTTATTGTCTTGGGCATCGTCGGCGCTGTAGCCACCTCTCTCGGCCTCGGTGTGCCCTTGCTATCGGCAATGCTCTCTACCCTGTTTGGGGTTGCCGACAGTATGATGATCAAAATGGGCGTGCTCGGACTTTGGACGCTATTGTTTGGCGCCAGCGTCTACCGCGGTTTAAAATCCGGCATCAAAGTACTTGCCGATATCAATATCGTACTCGCCATAGTCGCTATTAGCTTTGTCCTAATCGCCGGCCCCGGGCTATTTATTATGGATCTGACCGTCAATAGTCTGGGCTTGATGTTTAACAACTTTTTACGCACCGCCACCTGGACAGACCCGATAGTCAACGGTAGTTTCCCCGAGGATTGGACGGGCTTTTACTGGGCCTGGTGGCTGGCATATATCGGTATGGTCGGGTTATTCTTTGGGCGCATTTCCCGCGGCCGCACAATTCGCCAGTTAGTCCTCGGCGTAATCGGGTGGGGCTGTCTGGGAACTTGGCTATTTTTAGCGGTTATGGGGGGTTACTCGCTCTACCTCGAGAACTCGGGAACGCTTGCGGTCAAAGAAATTCTTGCCACCCAGGGGATGTCATTTGTGAATGCGCTGGTGATCCAAAGTCTGCCACTTGGAAAATTCACTCTCGCCGTATTCACCTTGCTGTCGATCATTTTTTACGCCACAACTATTGACTCATCGGCCTATGTAATCGCCAGCATTTGTGCTAAGAACCTGCCCAATGACGCCGAGCCACGACGCTGGAGCCGCGTTGTCTGGGCTGTGCTATTGGCACTTATCACCGCCGGTATCCTGCAATCCGGCGCACTCGACACAGTCTTGTCGATTACCGTCCTCAGCTCGGTGCCGATGATACCGATCATGCTGTTGTTGTGTGTATCACTGGTCCGCTGGTTGCAGCAAGATTTTGGCGACCGAGTGCGGCCGCACGAACTCAGCATCGACGACCACCTACATCAACATGATGGCGATGCACGTTAGTCAATTTTTTATAGCCTTTCGCTAACGGCGAACAAAGAATCCAGCCCTAGATTAACGCGATTTATATACAACTCACCGCCACAACATTCTTGTACATCGGTGCCATTTGTCCATCTACACTGCTACAAGTAAATCAAAATCGAGCGATGATCCGCGTCACAGTTAATCAAGTCGACTCTCTTTTCAACAATTTCATAGCTATTATCGAGAGGCCGTAACTTGTGGATGTAAGTTCCTGCATACAGAGTTTGATCTTTGTAATACACAATGACTTGAAAATTCGATTTTATTGTTATGGTATTTTCATTATGCGCAAGTACTCGAAAGTGGCCTAAAATATGCGAACAACGCAGAGGATACTGCATCGATGGAGCTAATCTGTGGCCGAAATTCTCGACTCTGATGGCCATCATCATCTTATCTTCGTAGATTAGAGATATATGATTATGCGGATCCTCTTGCTGCCAACTCGCCGGTAGCCAGTAGGTACCGTCATCGGCAAACAGATCGCGCCAATCTCTCAGATTACCTTGATCGAGAAACTCCGCCTCAGAGAATAAAAATGACTTAATCTCGGCTAAATCAAAATCTGTCAGAGGCTTTTGCATAGGCATCTCAGATTGCCTCGCCCAGTAAATAATGGCGCCAGGCGCGATATTGATTGCGAGCTGACTCATCGCTAGTGCCAGGCGCCACATTGACGTTCCCCTCGGATTCATTACGCCCAAGATAGCGGCGCATATCGACCCAATGTGACGAATCTGAGTGCAGCGATTGCTGCATGCGGCTGTAACAATCCCAATCGTCCGGACCCACCATCGATCCCGGAGAGTTGATCAATCGAGAATATGTGATGGTGCGATGTAACATTTCATCGGGCGCACCCTTTAATTTAAAGTGCCAAGTTTCGATCAGGGTTTTATCAACCGCAATAGGCCGCGCCACACGCACTATTTGAATCGCATCTTTAACCGTGAAACTTGGATAAACTGTGGTGTTGTGCCGTTGTTGCGAAAGTATTTCCTCGGTGCGGCGCACGCCATAAGCGGTCTTCATCGCATCCATATAGCCAATAATGTCGGAATAACCAGAATGTATACTGCTTTGACCACCCATAAAACTATGTCCATAAGGCATAGTTCTCGAGCCCATAGCATCAAAGAACTTATATGACCCGCCAAACGGCGAGATAATTTCTGCTTCGCGCGGGGTTGGACTACCCTCGGGCAAAGACTCAACCACCTTGCGTGTAGCGTGACCGACAGATGCATGCGCCACCATCGGATGAATGGCATCATTCAGATTTTCGACGAACATCTTCCAGTTGCAATCATGCATGTAAGGCAGAGATCCACCGGCAACTTCTACCTCACCCTCAGGTGACCGATCGCACATATTATTAATTGTTAACGCGGTATCACCCAAAAAGGTCAGTAACTCTGGGCCCTCAGCGGACAAACAAGCAAACACAAATCCTCGACAGGTATCTACGCGGGCTACTGGTCTCATACTGTAACGGGGGTCATCCATATCAAAATTAGTATTTTCATAACCACAGGCATGCGGTGTGGCATGCAATTTACCGTCTAATTGATAGGTCCATCCGTGGTATGGACAACGAAACATCTTCGCACTGCCGGCGCGTTGGGTCACCACTTTTGCACCCTTATGGCCACAGCGATTGTGCAGTACCTGAATCACATTATTTTTATCAAGAGTCATTACCACCGGTTCATAGCCGATAGTCGTAGCGATATAATTGCCGATTTCTGCAACTTGAGATTCATGACCCACATATATCCATGCGTGCCGCCACAGGCGATCCATTTCTATCTTAAATATTTCTGGATCGGTGTAGATATCTCGATGTACCCGATGCGGTTCAACCAGGCTTTGTAAGTGTTGCGATGTGTACGTCATATCAAATCTCCCTTTTCGCAGTTTTTACGATATCGATAAACCGCCTAAACTTGCTCCCCCACAGACAAACAAATTTTGTCCTGTAATAAATTTATTTTCCTCGGTACCAAAAAAAAGTACCGCGCGGGCAACATCGTAAGGTAGTCCCACGCGACCGAGTGGCAGAGTCTGGGCAATAGCATCTATTTTTGGGTCGCCCTCGGCGAAGACATCGTGAAACATTTCAGTTGCCTGGATCGGACCCGGCGCGACCGAGTTAACAGTGATCCCGAAACCACCCAGTTCTAGCGCCCACGTTCTCGCCTGAGCGATCATTCCAGCCTTAGTCGCGGCATAGTTCGTTCGGCCCTGCATGCCCTGAACTGCGCGACTAGAGACCAACACCACACGTCCATATCTACGCTGCTTCATACTAGGCAGGCATGCTTGCAGCAAGGTAATGCTGGCGGCCAAATGTACATTGGTTAAATAGTCGAGATCATCGAGGTCCACCTTATCGATCGCAGCAGAGCGAATTAAACCTGCGTTATGCACCAAGGTGTCGACGTCATATCTAGCACAAATCGTTTTTGCTAGGGTTGCCGTAGCATCACGATCGGACAGATCAACCGAAAAATTATGTAAGTTAGAGGAATCTAGTACTAGTGGCCGCAGGGCAACGTTAAGGACTCGATAGCCTATCCCTAAATAGTGTTCGCAAATAGAGCGGCCTATACCACTGCTGCCGCCGGTCACGATAACTGTATGATCTGTCATGAAACGCTACCCTCAAGCTTGGCGCGACGCCTGTAAAAGTTCACTTCCGTCTCTTTGTAAATATTTTTTTACCAGTACCCTCATTTCTGGGCATAGTGTTAAATCTTTGATGTGCACTAAAACTGTGGGTCCGCAATCAAGTTTTACCGTGCCTATGCGCCATGGCAATTTTTGAGTGAAACGCAGCTCTAAACTGTGATTTAAGTCACTAGTAACAACTAGCTCGCCCACATGATAAACCGGAACATTAGTTAACCGATCGCCCAGACAGTGCCCGCATAAATTTCTTTGCGGATATTGATATTGCCTGCATTCTCCGCATTGCTGTAATACTGGGATCACTGTACTCCCCGACGTAAAATGGCGGCTGTACTGCACAAGCCGCGATCATAGTTAACCATTCCGTAACCGCTCACCAACCCCGTTGTAGCACCAACAACCTGGTTGGCACCGCTGAACTGTAAAATTTGTTTGAGCGTCTCAACTACCCCTAAAAAGCCGCAACCGGCCTGACCTACGGAAAGCTGACCGCCATTGGTGTTGTGCGGCAGACCATCGCCATCAAATGTCAGCGCGGTACTATTGACCCAGCGTGCTGCCTCTCCCGCAGGACAAAAACCCAATCCCTCCAACTGATGCATCACGATCACTGGATAATCATCGTAGGTTTGTAAGCAATCTATCCCCTCAGGACCTATACCTGCTCGATCATACATGGCATCCCTGAACTGCCACCAACCGCCAGTAATCTGGATGGCATCCTCTGCAAAACTGTTATAGGACTCGTCTGCCGAGAGTATTTCGGCAAAAGGTAACCCCAAAGCCCTGGCGCGCTCCACGGATGTGACTATGTAGGCATCGGCGCCAGCACAGGGCATCACGCAATCATATAGATGCAACGGTCCGGCGATTTGTCGAGCAGTGAGGTACTCGTTAAGAGTAAGAGTTTTTGAACCAAACAGAGCGCCCGGATAGTGATTCGCATTGTAGCGCTGACTCACAGCAATTTGACCAAAGTCGGCGCGGGTCGCACCGTGAACATCCATATAATGCTGTGTTATTAGTGAAAAAGGTGCATTGGGCCCAGCTGCACCATAAGGATAGACAGCGCTGTTAGAAAAATGGCTAAAGTCACTCACTAAATTTGCAAAACTTTGCGCATTTGCTGTGTCGCCACCGATACAGGCAACTATCTCGGCATCGCCGGATTGAATCGCTCTGGCGGCCTTGCGCAATGCCACAACGCCAGAAGCACCACCCAAATTCACTTGCTCCAACCAGCGCAACCGTAGCCCAAAATTTTCAACCAAACTGACCGGCGAATCAGGCGAGAGGGTGAAACTCGAAATGCTCAGGCCGTCTAATGCCTGTTTACCAATACCCGACTGATCCAGTAATTTACGCAGTGCGCTACCGATAAACCAATCCGCAGCGTATTCACTTGTGCGTTCATATGGCACCGTAACCGGCGCAATAACTGCAACGCCGCCATAGTCCCTAATCGCACTACTCATAACGCCTGTGCCTTAGTAGGACGCTTTTTTTGTAAGCGAAAGTCCACGCAATGATGCTCTTTGACCAACCGAGAACAGAGGACTTTGAGATCTGCGCGCCGCGGCTTTTGCGACGCTGTAAGTGGCAACTTAGATACCATTGCAAGATACCCTGGGGTCTTAAAATAAACCATTTTTGCCATGCAAAATGAAAATATTTCGTGAGCTAACAGAGTGTTTGGAGTGCACCCAGTATTCAGCACAACCAATACCATCACTTCTTCCCCACGGATTTCATCAGTCACAGGCGCTACTGCAACCTGCGCCACCATCGGGTGCTGAGATATTATACCCTCGACTTCGACACAGGATATATTTTCACCACTTCGGCGGATAATATTCTTTTTACGATCGACAAAATGGTACTGTCCATCCGCGCCCTGCCGGACGATATCGCCCGTGTTCAGATAGCCATTTTTCCAGGCATCAGCGGTGGCTTGTGGATTTTTTAAATATTCGTAAAAGAAACCTTTACGAGGCGATGGTCCCTTCAAGCGCACCAATAATTCGCCCGACTCGCCTGCCGAAACCTCATCACCCTGATTATTGATAAGTTTGATATCCAGCGTTGACCGAGCGCGGCCAAAACAGCAACTACCGACATGACGCGGCTCGCGATTAGCTATAATTGCTCCGCTGCAACCACTCTCAGTCATCGCCCAAGCCTCGATCAACGGTATACCAAAACGCATTTCAAACGGTCCCTGATGGCGTGGATTTACACCCGCCCCAAAAGCAAACTTTACCTCGTGCTTAAGGTCTGACAACCTTGGTTCAAGCTGCAACAAGATTGCAGGCATAACGCCTAAATAATGGATAATCGTCGCCTCGGTGTCACGCACCGTTGGCCACCAGGAACTTGGATGAAAGCGATCCAATTGGATAAGACAACCGCCAGTCATCAGCATCGCCATAGTAGAAGTCGCCATAGCGTTCATATGCGATAATGGCAGCGGCGTCAGCAATCGCTCAGACCCGTTGGTCATGGAACACATCCCACCGAGCGAAATGTACCATTCGCCACAAGAGATAAAATATTGATTGGTCAGAAGGCATCCCTTTGGTCGCCCTGTGCTGCCTGAGGTATACAAAACTGCGCACTCGCGATTTAAATCCTGCCCATCGGGGAAAAGTAGTGAGGCATCATCGACGGCGGGCAGCGCTTTGCCGTCGGTATAAATCGGAACTGCTAGGCCCTGACTATCGACGATATGACCAAGCATCGAAGTATGATCCGACAGACAAGTTATCAAACAACAGTCACTGTGCCCGACAAGATAACCTATTTCGTCGGGCATCAATTCGACATTCACCGGCACAACGCTAACGCCAAGTGCATTGAGCGCGAACCAATGTATAAAGAAGGCTGGACGATTCTCTAAAACCAACGCTACTCTTTGTCCGGCCCTCAATCTAGCGCCAACATAGACGTCTCGACACTGCTCAACGCGCTGCAACAGTTGCTCATATGAGACGTCTATCGACGTTGCACTGTAGTTGCAGCATGCTATCTGTGGTATGTGTAAAAAAGTGTTCTGTGGGTACTTTTTTGCTACTAAACACAAAAGATCATAAGGGGTACTCGGACAGGCTGCAGTTGCCATGATCTATCCCTGTTATTTTAAGCTTTAAGTGTAATCGTTATCGGCAACTCATTAAAAATTAATAATTATTACTTGGGATATTTGTTTTTCAGATATCACGACTGCATTGCGCGACCAACAGATCACGCAACCATCGATTTGCTGGATCTTGGTCTAAACTTTGATGCCACATTAAATAATAACTGGCAACCCAATCCTTTAGAGGAATAGGTAGCACCGCTAACTCATGTAATTCAGCAAAGTGGCGAGCTACCCTTTCCGGTAAACAACAGATTAAGTCAGATTTCTGCACCAGATAGGGCATATTAAAAAAACTCGGGACTTTCATAGCGTGGTTACGTCGCATATTTCTTTGGATAAGGTATTCGTCCAATTGCGATACACGACCACCTTGCGGATACAATACGATATGCTCAGCATTCAAAAACTGTTGCATAGATAGCGTTTTTTGAATGTTCGGATGGCCTTTACGCACTAGGCACCAAGCTTTTTCTCGATGCAAAACTATACTATTAAAATCACCATCGGTGATCGGGACATTGTCAATCACAAAATCGATCTGACCAAACCGCATTCTCTCGCGCAAATCACTTTCGTATTGGGGCCACACATTTATGCGCGCAGATGACTCGAGTGCCTGAAACCGTTCCAAAAGGTCTGGAATAATAGTGATACCGCCATAATCAATAGACGCTATACAAAATATTTTAGTCGTGGTGGTAGGGTCAAAAAAATTTGACAGGGATAGAGTTGCGCTGATTCTATACAGAATATCTTGAATTGGCCGTTGCAATTCTAAGGCCTTGGGAGTCGGCCGCACACCGCGTCCGGTACGAATAAACAAGTCGTCTTTTAACTCCACTCTCAAGCGCCCTAGGGCCGCGCTAACCGCAGGTTGACTCATACCGATCCTCTCAGCCGCGCGAGACAAATTTTGCTCGGTAATAACCGCATCAAAAATGGTAAGTAAATTTAAATCTACACTGCGAAGGTTCATATACGTACCCATCAATGGAGTTGTCAAGCATCTCTATAATAGCCTCACAGGGCAATCCTATCTCTTTTCTAAGAGCCAAAAAACTAATTACTTACCCAATGAGACTAAACCGCTTCAACGGCTATTAGTAGGCTTTTAGGCATATCCAACAGCGAAAAAACGCACCATATATCTGATATGGCTATGAAACTGGCTTAGTACCGCTTAATAACAATCGTTTATCAAAGGTTGTTATTCACAATCTGGCATCAAGTCGTCGACGCATTGACTAGTGCGCTTGCGCTGTTTATAGAGCGCTCGAATCAACTCTAGTCGCGGCGCCAAACTCTGAGTAGCGTCGCCACTTCGGGCGCCGAGCAATTGCCAGTAGGGTTGATCGGCACGCCACGGTCGCCACGTCCGATCGACGGCTATGGATTGCCCGGTGGCAAACCGCACCCAGGCGCGGCGCAGTTGCGCGCCGAGTGCCTCGAAACCCACGTATTTATCGCTGTCACCCCAGAAAATAATGGAATCCGCGCCGTGGGGGGCACCGAGAAGACGGTCACCCTGAAGTTGAATTTCGGCGTCGAAAAAATAGGTATAAACTGCCAGACCACGCCGATGCAATGCCCGCGCGCTTATCTCAGCCGATGTCAGATAGCGTAAATCACCAAAAAAACGCCGGTAACCCAATTCGCGGCTTTCGGAGAAGTCGTGTGGGTAGGTTGCCTCTATCGACCTTGCTTGATCGACAAACCAGCTCTGAAATTGGTCTTGTTTAATCCCCGTCCACGGCATGATAGAGCCCTCGAAACTCGACGCTCCAGATAAATAGGCATCACCATTTACTCGGCACCGGCGATCCTCGAAGCACATACCGGGCTCGCTAACAATCGACAAACCATCGACAATCGCCATCTGAAATCCAGACTGGGCATCGATCAAACGCATTGGTTCGATCGCCCGAAGTTGCGCTAGTGACTCGTCGCCGGATAAACCGGCGCGCCGAAGTAACTGCGCAGTTTGTTTTTCGGCGACTTTAACGTTACCACCAGCCCAGAATAACGGCGCCTTGGCTAGTTGATCGCGCCGGTACCAGAGCGGCCACGTAGCCCAGCCACTCTGAGCTATAGCGCGTTTAAAGAGACCTTTAGCCCGCGGGTTGGCGATCAATAAATTCACTGCCATGGCACCCGCCGAGATACCAAAAATAGTCACTTTCTCGGGATCGCCGCCAAACTCGCCAATATGCCGCTGTACCCAGCGCAGCGCCGAGAGAATATCCAACAAGCCAAAATTCGCCACGCCGCCATCGCTGTTCGGATCAGCAAAGAAACCAAGTGGTCCGAGCCGATAGTTCAGTGACACGACCACCACGCCCTCCTCGGCAAGGCGCTCTCCGGGAACATTGCCGTCGCCCCAGCGGAAGGCACCGCCGTGGATCCAAACCATGACCGGCCGCTTGGAGGCGACGCTAGGCGTCCATACATTTAGCGTCAGACAATCTTCGCTACTCGCCGGTGGATCGATTAAATCACTCATGCAACTCGCGCCAAACTCCGATGCGGACCAAGCGCGCTCAGTAAAGCTACGATCTATCGGCTCTTGCCATCGGAGAGTGCCAACCGGAGGCTCTGCATAGGGTATGCCTTTTGCAAAGTAAACGCCGTTATCGGCACGCGCGAATTGCAGCGCACCCAAATTCTCGACACTCGCCAGAACATCCGCGCTGACGAGGACTGCAAGGCTTGCTACAGCAAAAAATACCAACTTACGCACACCGCACTACCCCGATTCGTTGACCGTTTATACCTAAACTGAGAATATCCTAATTTTGTCTAATCTGCACGATCCTTGGGGCTGAGTCAGACCTCCTAAACAGAGGCTATAACGATCATGTGGTACGCAGCGTTCCAAAATTGGACAGGCACTGGGGGAAAAATAAGCTGAACTTTGTTTGACCCGTGAAAATCCTAGTTATACTGTTTCGAAGTCTATAAATGACGTTTTGATAACGGATCCTATCGTGAGCAAATTTCCCAAGTTCAAGCAAGCCGACTACCCTAAATTATATTTAGAGCAAACCGATAAGGATTTATCGCAAAATTTGCACAGCAATTTTCGCTACGCCTACTTCAAAACTATCGCCCGAGGTGGAAAATCGTTGATTCAATCCTGCAAAGATATGCATTTGGGTCGCGTGGTGTGCCATAAATCACTGCTGCCGCAGTTTGCCAACGACGCCATCGAGCAAAAGCGGCTTCTGCGCGAAGCGCGCGTCTCGGCCATGTTGCAACATCCGAATACCATGCCGACCTATGAGCTCGGCCGCAACCGTCAAGGGCATCACTACTTCACCATGAA
>MDTF01003163.1_pt1 | contig 13204 bp, 11 predicted proteins | sample 811191 | NCBI WGS metagenome assembly MDTF01 (sample SAMN05326649, study PRJNA326480) | marine metagenome | isolation source: seawater | place: Southern Ocean | collected 2011
ATACCCAATATCATTGCGACTGGTGCAAAATTTAGAGCCGCTTCAGGAAAAAGCGGCACAGCAAAGCGAATCAAACCGTAAGCGCCGGTCTTTAGAAGAACGCCCGCGAGTATAACACTGCCCGCAGTTGGCGCTTGAGTGTGAGCGTCGGGTAACCAAGTATGGAACGGGAACCCTGGCAATTTGACTACAAAGGCAATAAAGAAACCCAGCATCAACCAGTGTGCTGTGGTCTCTGACATTTGAGTGTCTAAGAGGTCAAAATAACTAAAGGTAAAGGCGCCTGTTGCGGTGTGATGCACAGCCACTAAACCTAGTGTTGCCACTAGCATTAAAAGCCCACTCGCCTGCGTAAAAATAAAGAACTTCATAGCCGCGTAGCCACGATTTTCGTGGCCCCATATCGCGATCATAAAGTACATCGGGATCAGCATCACTTCCCAAAATAAAAAGAAGAGAAAGAGGTCGAGGGCCATAAAGACCCCCAACACACCTGCTAGGGTCCAAAGTAGGTTGGCTTCAAAAAAGCCGCGATGTTCCTTGATGTCTGTCCAGGAAGCACTGACTGCGACTGCGCCCAAAATTAGCGTTAGCAGCACCATCAGTAGACTTATACCATCTAGCGCCAGTTCAATATGGATGCCAAAAGTTGGAATCCAAGCTATCTTAAAATGCATCAACCAAGTGCTTGGGTCTCTTGGTGTAGATGCTTGCAATAAAGAGAGATTATCAAATGCGTAGATTTGTGAGATTAAATAGAACAGCGCAGTGCCAATTGATAATAGAGCTACGAACCGCGGCATATTTGTGTTGATGCGTTCCGATAATGCGGCGATAACGCCGCCGATGAGCAGTATGAGTATCAAATGGAGCATCGCCATTAAATAGCTCCAGGGGCGACGTTAAACGCAATGCCTAGCGTAAATATAAGGCCGAACACCATGCTCGCTATATACCAGCGCATGCGCCCTGTCTGGGTAACACTGAGCCACTGGTGCAGAGTCTGATTGAGGCGTACTATTGCGTTGTAAAGTCGATCGATTGGTTCACCCTTCAGCATTCCTGCAAGGATTGAGTATGGCTGCACCAGCAAGCTGTTGTAAAGTTGGTCCACGCCCCATCCGGAGAACCAGAATTGACGAATCGCCTGACCTATTTGCCCTTCCATCCAAGGTTGTAGTTTTAGCTGACGGCCAAGGAATAATCCATAGGCGAGTAGTACACCTAAAAGCGGTACGGCGACTGAGATAACTTCGACCCAGTGCGCTGGATGACCGGCGTCGACAGTCGGGAATACATTTGTTAATGGAAGACTGAAATAGCCGCCAACCAGCGAAAGTGTGCAGAGTAATGTCAATGGTACGGCCATGCGCCAGCCGATTTCGCGGTCGGGTTCAGTGTTGACTGCGCCAAAAAATACTATAAATACTAGACGAAAACTGTAAACAGCTGTGAGTAGCGCACCCAGCAGACCTCCGAGCCACAACCAGGGGCCGATACTAGCCAGTTGGTAGGCTTGGAGGAGAATTTGATCCTTACTGAAAAAGCCTGAGGTCATAGGCAAAGCTGCGAGGGCTGCAGAGCCGATCATAAAGCTCCAAAATGTAACGGGCATACGTCTTCGTAACCCACCCATTTTAAAAATATTGTGCTCGTGGTGGAGGCAGTGGATGATGGCGCCTGAACCGAGAAACAATAGGGCCTTAAAAAAGGCATGTGTCATTAAATGAAAAATACCGGCAGTCCAAGCGCCGACGCCGAGGGCTAAAAACATATAGCCAATCTGGCTGATGGTTGAGTATGCAAGTATGCGCTTGATATCGGTTTGCACAAGGGCTGTAAAAGCTGCCATCAGCGAGGTGGCTAAGCCAAGAACTGCTACCGCTGTCATAGCGGAGGGTGAGAGTAAAAAGAGGCCATGAGTTCGGGCGATCAAATATACCCCAGCGGTAACCATAGTCGCGGCATGAATCAGCGCGCTAACGGGCGTCGGTCCGGCCATTGCGTCGGGTAACCAAGTGTGCAGTGGCAGTTGTGCCGACTTGCCGGCAGCTCCTGCGAGTAAAAGTAAGCATGCAATCGTCGGTAGGTTATCGCCAATTTTCCACTCTGAATTGGCTGAGCTAATCATGGATTGAATATCGAGTGTGCCAAGTTCAGTGAACAGCAACAACAGACCCACAGCCATAGCGGTATCGCCGATGCGAGTGACGATAAATGCCTTGCGTGCGGCGTGCCCATTGGCGCTGTTTTGGTACCAAAAACCAACAAGTAGGTAGCTACAAACACCGACGCCCTCCCAACCGAGGTATAGCAGTAATAGATTATCTGCCAGCACCAGCACTAACATGGCAGCAACGAACATATTTAAATAGGCAAAATAGCGAGCATAACTGGCATCGTGTTCCATAAATTCGCTGGAGAACAGGTGAATTAAAAAGCCGACGCCGGTGATAACCGACATCATTACCAGAGTTAACCCATCGACGTAAAAGGCGATCCTCGGCGCGAGATCAGCGACGTGTATCCAGGTCCACAACACGATCTCAATCGGGTTTGGATTACCGACGAACTCGATTGCAAGTGCGCAGGTCGCGACAGCAGCCATGCCAACAGACCCAACACCTAGTAGGGTGATGATCTTGTGTGTCAGGCGGGGCGCGGCAATCATCAGCGTTATTGAACTTATCAGTGGCAGCAGCGGTATTAACCAAATATAGTCGCGCATACTCACCCTCTCATCCGGTTGGCGTCGTCCATATCTAGGCTTTTAAAACGTCGTTGGACCTGCAACACCAGCCCCAGCCCGACTGCAACTTCGGCGGCAGCAACGCTAAGGATCAGCATGAACATTATCTGGCCGTCTGGTTGCCCCCAGTGAGCGCCGGCAGCGATGAAGGCGAGCGCTGAGGCATTTAACATGACCTCGAGAGACATTAAAATAAATATGATATTGCGCCTAATCATCAGCCCTAACATGCCAATGCAAAACAGCAGAGACGACACTAAAAGTACATGATTTAGAGGCACAGCTAATTCCTGCATTGCTTAGGACCCTCGCTCAAGGGTGCGCCGGCCTAAATGGAAGGATCCGACCAAACCAGCGAGTAGCAACATTGAGGCTAACTCGACCGCTATAACATAGGGACCAAAAAGTGCGATGCCGACTGTTTTTGCGGTTACAGTGCCCGCCGACGCGGAACCTTCAATGCTTGAGATCAGGTACAGTAACTCACAGAGTAAAACCAGCGATAAGACCGCTGGGCCCGACCAAATACGAGGTTGTAGCCACTGTCTCTCGCGAGCATCACCCTTTTCGCCCAGGTTTAACATCATGATGACAAAAACAAATAGCACCATAATGGCACCTGCATATATAACAATTTCTAGAGCGGCCGCAAATGGCGCACCAATTAAGAAGAAGATCACCGCGACCGCCAGCAGGGAGACGATTAAATAGATCAGCGCATGGATGGCATTTGCACGAGTCATAGCTAAGATAGTGGCGGCTAGCGCCACGCCGGAGGCTAAATAAAATAGTATAATTTCAAGCATTGGCGGTATCCATTTCGCTTATCCTTTCGTGGCTAGGGCATCAGGCTTTTGGTATCGATCGGAGCCGTTTCATTTTGCGCTTCGCCTTTATCTTTGGACGCTGTTTGTATTCCTGACACGCGGTAAAAGTTATACTCCGGATATTTACCGACGCCGTCGATTAATAAGTGTTCTTTTTCATAGACCATGTTTTGGCGGTCGTACTCGCACATTTCGAAATCAGGCGTCAACTGAATGGCATAGGTTGGGCAGGCCTCTTCACACATACCGCACATGATGCAGCGTGAGAAGTTGATACGAAAAAATTCTGGGTACCATGTACCGTCTTCACGAGTATCCTTTTGTAAGGCAATACAGTCTACCGGGCAGACTGCTGCGCATAGGTTGCAGGCAACACAGCGCTCCTCGCCGTCCGGGTCGCGGGTCAAGACGATACGGCCTCGATAACGTGGCGAAAGATAGGGCATTTGCTCTGGGTATTGAACGGTCTCTGCTTTGGTAAAACTGTGTTTAAATACCTCCCAAAGCGTGCGCAATTGACTCCACATTATATTGCCTCCTCGAACCACAATAAAATAGCGCCAGTGATAACCAAATTGACTAGTGTGATCGGTAGCATAACTTTCCAACCCAATGACATAAGTTGGTCATAACGTGGCCTCGGTATCGCCGCACGTAAAAGCACAAAAAAATTGATAACAAAACAAACTTTGATACCGAACCAGGCCAGCGGTGGCAGCCAGTCTCCGATTAATGCCGGACCCATCCAACCGCCAAAAAACAGCGTAACGATCATGCATGAAATCAACATCAAGCCGAGATACTCGCCGAGCATAAACATGGCAAATTTCATACCGCCGTACTCAGTATGAAAGCCGGCTGTTAGTTCGTGCTCGGCTTCGGGTAGATCAAAGGGCAGTCGATGGCTCTCTGCTATACCCGCGACGACAAACACCAGCAATCCAAGTATTTGAGAAAAACAGAACCAGACTTCATGTTGTGCGGCGACGATATCGACTAAGCTAAAGCTACCTGACATCATCACTACACCCATGAGTGAGAGTCCCATAAAGACTTCATAACTGACCATCTGCGATGCCGATCTAAGTCCACCCAAAAGTGCATATTTGTTATTTGATGCCAAGCCGCCCAGCAGCACACTGTAGACCGCCAGTGAGGTCATGCCGAGGAAAAAAAGCAAACCTATATTAACATCGATAATTTGCATTCCTGGTGCAAAAGGCACCACCGCAAAGCCCATCATCATGGCAACGACAATTGCCGTCGGTGCAAAGATAAATACCATGCGGTCAGCAAATGGCGGCACCCAGTCGTCTTTTAACAGTAACTTGATCATATCGGCGGCGACTTGACCGATGCCCCATGGGCCCAACCGATTGGGGCCGTGACGGTCTTGCCAAAAACCGAGTAGTCTCCTCTCCCACCAGGTGAGTATCGCTGCTCCGGCGACCCCGCCTATCAGTATCGATACCGCTAGTAGTATCGGGCCCCAGTCAAACATGTCGATTAACTCCGCCGATGTGCATGGAATCGCGATCACTAGCAATCAGTGAAGGCTTTAAGGGTTGCCAGGCGATATCGTGCTGCAGGTGAACCTCCGCGCCGGTAGTTAATTCGCGAGTCGAAGCGAAGCCGATACTGTAACCGGCGCAGCCGGCAGCCATACGCTCGACGATTTTAACTGTCAGGGAGATTGTATCGCCGCAGCCGGCGACCGATATTCTGTCGCCCTCATCCACGTCAAGCTCTTTGGCGGTAGCTATCGAAAGGGTGAGAAAGGCATCGCCGGCTAATTCGGCAATTTCATTGGTGTGTCTCGATAGTTCTTCCGAGCCATGAAGACAGTGAACAGGCACAAGCTGCCATAAATCAGATTTTTCTGAGACTGGGGTCGTTAAACTCAGTTTTTGAACGCCTTTTGTTGACGATACCAGCAGTCGTAGGCCGGCACTACCGCCCTTGAGTGGACCGTCGACTTCGGCTTGAAATTTATGCAGCGATTGATTTGAATTCCAGCCTGGTGACCAAACGTAGGGCGTGAGTGCTGCAGGTTGGTCGCGATTGAGACCCTCCATACTAAAGGCTAGTGGTGTCTCTCGATCTATCGGTTGCTGAGGCTCATGAACTGATACCGCAGCATTGATGGCGGTACGACCGCTGTAGCGATGGGTTTGACGCGGTATCTTTTGACCGCGGTCCCGGAAGCTGCGGTCTGGTGCCACCTCGGATAAATTTGCAAAGATCGGTCTACTTGCTGCGCAGGCGTCTACTACCTCATCAAAGTGAGTCAGCGCCGAGAGTTGGCTGCTGCCGCTACAAGTGGCTAGTTGCAGTAACCACTGCCAGCTAGGGAGGCGGTCATGGGCCGGCGGGAATACGGAGAAAAAGCGCTGTGCACGTCCCTCGTTGTTGACAAGAGTGCCTTGAGATTCCGCGAATGAGGCGGCGGGAAGAACTAGTGTCGAGTGGTCGAGGGTGGTGTTTTCGAGGACGTCTAGGGCAATAATTTTCGTGCCCGACTCGACTAGTTTTTTTACCGAGGCTGGGTCGAGCCGTCGAGCTAAGTCATTCTCCAATACGACCAGCACATCGATATCGTCAGCCCCTTCGACTATATTCGAAAGCGAGAGATTGGTTGCTTGGGAGAGCATTGCGGCGCCGACACTATTGGCCTCTGGTGCGCATAAACTCAGCATGGTATTTGCGTTGTGCTCACACAGAGCCTCGGCGACGGCCGCGGCACCTTCGATAATATTACCTTGCAACATACTACTGCCGCTAATAATCAATGGGCGTTTGGCGCCCGATAGACATTCGGCAATCTCGTCGATCAAGGCATTGTGTGCCGGCTTTCCCTGCAATCGAGCAGCTATATTGCAACCAAATTCGGCGATCTCATTGGGAGTGAGCGTGAGCGTGTGCAGGGCAATATCGTCGAGACGGCTACTGTAACTGGTAACTATAATTAATGGAGACAGAGCATCTTGGGCGAGATTGCGTACCGCGGCATCCTGCCAGTCAGGAAGTCCCATTTGCTCGGCCATGGCAAGCGATTTATTGCGCACCGCTTGACGCAAGCCCAAGGCGACCCGCGGAGCCGTGTTGGTTAAGTCCTCGCCGAGAACTAGAATAGCGTCTGCTGACTCCATCTGCTTGATCGACGGGTTCATTGCTCGCGTCGATTGTAATATTTCGATCTGCCTATTTAGAATACTTCCCTCTGCGTCGGAAAAACCAGCAGAGAACTGATCGGATCCAACCCACGTTTGTAAGAGAAAATTTGATTCCAATGAAGCCCTCGGTGATCCGATACCCGCGATTCGCGCGTTTTGCATCCACGTTTGGGCCTTGTTCAAAGCGGCCTCTTGGTTGATGGCGGCAAAACTGCCATCGGTACCCTGAAGCCCGGCGAAGTTGATGCGCCGTTTGCTGTTGATGTAACCACCGCCGAATCGTCCTCGGTCGCAGATAAAGTAACCATTGATGTCATGATTGTAGCGATTGTGGATGCGTTTTAAACGCCCGTAGCGCTCGCCGGGCGCTATGTTGCAGCCTATACCGCAACCACCGCAAATAGAGGGTGACGATTGAAGATCCCATTTACGGCTAAAGTCGGCTAAAAATGGCTTATCTGTAAATACCCCAGTCGGACAAACCTCGACTAGATTGCCGGAGAATTCACTCTCCAAGACACCGTCTTGTTGGCGACCAAAATATAGCCTATCTCGAGACGCTTGTGCTCCGAGGTCGGTGCCGCCGGCATAGTCGCGATAGAAGCGCTCGCATCGATAGCATGTGATACAGCGATTCATCTCGTGATGAATTAGAGGGCCGAGATACTGGTTTCGATGGGTATTTTTACTGCCGCGGTAGCGGCGGTCTCGGTGACCAACCATTACCGTCATATCCTGAAGGTGACACTCGCCACCCTCCGCGCAGACTGGGCAGTCGTGGGGGTGATTGAGCATCAGTGATTCGACCACTGCCTCGCGGAATTCAACCGCATTTTTAGCGTCCAGAGAAAAGCGCGCACCTTCGGTCACGGACGTCATACATCCCATGACGATACGTCCGTGGGTGTCGTTTTCATTTTGGTATTGCACCAATGCGCATTGGCGACAGGAACCAATTGATCCCATTGCCGGATGCCAGCAAAAGTAGGGAAGATCCAGCCCTGCGTTCAGGCAGGCTTCAAGAATGTTGTCACCTTTATTGACTTCTAAAGTCTGTCCGTCGATTGTAATGGTGGGCATTTACAGAGCTCCTTTGCCGTTGTGATAAGGGCAGTGCCCGGCGTCGATATGCTGTACAAAATCATCATAAAAATACTTCATAGCGCTTTGCAGCGGTTCCATTGCCCCCGGCGCCAACGCGCAGTGGGTGTTGCCAATAGCACCAATGTACTTCACCTGATAGGCGAGCGTCTCCAGGTCTTCGGCCCGGCCTGCCCCGTTCTCGATATCTTCTAAAACTTGCCTGGACCAGGGCAGACCATCGCGGCAGGGGGTGCAAAACCCACAGGATTCTTGCGCGAAAAAGCGGATCAGGTTTAACACCATACCGACCGGGCAGGTGCGATCATCCAGTATGATCATGGTGCCGGTGCCCATGCGGCTGCCAGCAGCGCCAATTACGTTGTAATCCATTGCCAAATCGAGGTGCTCTGGCACCAGAAAATCGGTCGAACCGCCACCGGGCAAAAACCCTTTTAGTTGAAACCCATCCCGCATACCTCCAGCATGATCCTCTACAATCTCACGTATTGGAGTACCCATAGGCAGCTCCCAGCAGCCAGGATTATTGACTTTCCCGCTCACTCCAAATAGTTTGGTACCGCTGTCTTCGCCAACGCCTAGGGTCTTGAACCAGTCCGCGCCGTGATCGATTATGTGTGGAATATTGCAGAGTGTTTCGACGTTGTTGACAATGGTAGGGCGGCCCCAGAGTCCACTAACTTGAGGGAAAGGTGGCTTCGCGCGCGGGTTTGCGCGCTTGCCTTCAAGCGCGTTTATTAACGCCGTCTCTTCGCCGCAGATATAGCGTCCAGCGCTTGGATGGACGTACATCTCTAAACTAAAATCTGAACCCAGAATTCGTTCGCCGAGGTAACTATTGGCGTAGCATTCGGCTATGGCATCACGGAGTCTTTGGATGGCGACTAGATATTCTCCGCGGATAAAAATGTAGGCTATGTCCGCGCCGATAGTGTAGGCGGCAAGTAACATACCCTCGATTAGTTGATGGGGATCACACTCCATGAGTAGGCGATCTTTAAAGGTGCCTGGCTCCATTTCATCGGCATTGCAGACTAGATATTTATGACCCGGCGAACAGGCATCTCCCTTGGGTACAAAACTCCACTTCATACCCGTCGGGAATCCGGCGCCGCCGCGACCGCGGAGGTTAGAGTTTTTGACCGCCGCCTGACAGTCGTCGGGAGACATCTCCGTAAGGGCCTTTTTTAGACCACGATATCCATAGTTAGCCTCGTACGCGGCTAAATTTGTGGTGTGTTGTTCGGGGCCGATATTGCGCGTTAGGACTTTTTCCATCAGTCTTTGTTAGCCTCCGTAGTCTGGCCAAATAGAAGTTGCACTCGCGCCTCATCTAAGTGGGTTACTAGATCTTCGCCGACCATCATCACTGGCGCTCGGTCGCATGCGCCGAGGCAGGGCACAGGCAATAATGTGTAACGATTATCTAAGGTTGTTCCGCCATAATCGATTCCTAACAGATCTGAAATTTTAGCTTTAATACCATCGGAGTTGCTGATCCAGCAGCTGACGCTATCGCAAAATAGAATAACCTTCTCTCCCACTGGCCGGCGATAAATGAGATTATAAAAAGTTGCGACACCCTCCAATTGCTCAGCGGACATTTGTAAATATCGGGCGATGGCTATGAGGCAGTCATCTGATACCCATCCTCGCTTAGCTTGAACGATTTTAAGTGCGTCGATGGCGGCGCCAGATTTATAAGGAACGTGGGCTAATTCTGCATCGATGGCCTGAATTTCCTCGTGGCTCAGGACGGAGTTTAGGTCAGTTTGAATCATGTCCTGTGTCATCGGTCGACGTCCGCCATAACAAAGTCAATACTGGCAATGATAGCGATTAGATCCGGTATCATAAGGCCATTACTGATTAGTGGGATTTGCTGTAAGTGCGGGAACGAGGGTGTGCGTATGCGAGTGCGATATGAATTTGTGCCGCCATCGCTTATCAGGTGGTAGCTGTTGATGCCCTTGGTTGCCTCTATCATAACTGAGGCCTCTCCTGCTGGTATAACAGGCCCCCAACTAACATTTAAAAAATGATGGATCAGGGTTTCGATATCCTCCATGGTGCGTTCTTTAGGCGGCGGTGTGGTTGCCGAGTGATCGCTTTTGTAAGGCCCCGAGGGCATATTTTCTAGGCATTGGCGAATGATATTTAAGCTTTGACGTATCTCTTCGATACGCAGATCGGCTCTGTCATAGCAGTCGCCGTTATTGGATGTTGGAACCTCGAAGTCGAATTGATCGTAACCACCATAAGGGCGCTTTTTTCGCACGTCCCAATCATTCCCTGTTGCACGTAATCCTGGTCCGGTAATACCCCAGTCTAGAGCTTCGCGCTCGGTATAAACGCCGATGCCAACGGTGCGATCTTTGAGGATCTTGTTTTGCATGGCCATTTTGTCATACTGGGCAAGGCGGGCAGGCATATAGTCGATAAATTCGCGCACCAAGCGCTCCCACCCATTTGGAAGATCTTGAGCTACACCGCCGATCCGGAACCAGGCCGGGTGCATGCGGCCCCCTGTGATGGCCTCGACAATGCCGAAAAGACGCTCGCGATCTGCGAACATGTAAAAAACAGGGGACATCTGACCGACATCTTGAACAAAGGTCCCGTAAAATACCAAATGGCTTGAGATTCGGAATAATTCGGCTAACATTATGCGTATTATCTTGGCGCGCTCCGGCACCTTAATTCCAGCCAGAACCTCTATCGATTGTATATAGGCGAGGTTATTCATCACACCACCGAGGTAGTCGATGCGATCGGTATACGGAATATAAGTATGCCAAGTCTGGCGTTCAGCCATCTTTTCCGCACCGCGGTGGTGATAACCGATGTCTGGCACCGAGTTGATGATGACTTCACCATCCAATTGCAAGGCTATTCGAAATACGCCGTGAACACTTGGGTGATTGGGTCCGAGGTTAAGGAACATATATTCGTGATCGTCATCTCCCGTTTTCATCCCCCATTCTTCTGGTCTGAATCGCAGTGCTTCTTGCTCTCGAGCAACGCGTTCGGGTCCCATCTCAAAGGGTTCCATCTCAGTGGCACGTGCAGGGTGATCCTTGCGCAGTGCGTGACCTTTCCAGGTTGGGGGCAACAGAATTCGGTAGAGGTTGGGGTGACCATCGAACTTCACTCCAAACATATCCCATACTTCGCGTTCATACCAGTTGGCATTCGGCCAAATATCAGTAATGGTTGGGAGGTTGGCGTCTGGTTCGGCAAGCCCAACTTTGATGCGCAGATCCTCATTGCGGCGCATCGAGAGTAATTGATAAACTACCGTAAAATCAGAGGCCGGTTGACCCTCCCGATTCTCTCGAGTGCGTTCGTCGATGCCGAACAAATCATAAAGCATACAAAAGTGCGGCCGCAGAAACGCCAGCACAGTAAGGAGATTTTCGCGCCCGACCCATAGGGTAGATACACCATCTGAACAGCTTTGAACAATAAACAGCGCCTCCCCGAATTCTCGGTAGAGGAGGTCTTCAACTGAGCTTGCGGTTAGCTTTGCAGCAGAGTGCATGTATACCTCTCAATGGCTTTTTAAAATACCCTTTAGCTGTCTTTTGGTTCCCTTAATTCTGTTGCCTGTATGCGCTGTGCAGTAAGTTCATCACGCTTGCTTATTTTTTTTGGTTTGATGATTCGTTGGTCGCCTGCGGCCCAAGTGATAGGGCGTCGTTCCTTTTTAATGGACTCTTGTAGCATAATCAATCCCTGCATTAGCGCTTCCGGGCGTGGCGGGCAACCGGGCACATAGACATCAACAGGGATAAATTTGTCGACCCCTTGCACTACCGAGTAAATGTCATACATGCCGCCAGAGTTGGCGCACGAACCCATTGAAATAATCCATCGAGGCTCTAACAATTGTTCATAGAGCCGCTGAATTACAGGGGCCATTTTCAAAAAACAGGTGCCAGAGATGACCATTAAATCAGCTTGGCGGGGGGTCGCTCGGATTACTTCAGAGCCGAAGCGGGCGATGTCGTGACGACTAGTAAATGAGGTCGCCATTTCGACATAACAACAGGATAGGCCAAAGTTGAATGGCCACAGCGAGTGGGCGCGTCCCCAGGCGATAAGATCCTCAAGTTTAGCAAAGGCCACGTTGCGCTGAACCTGCTCTTCGATTGCGTCTGTGCTGAGTATATCGTTTCCGTCCTCGGGTCGACTGAGACTCCACTTCATTGAGTTTCTCCTGCGGCACTTTGGTCGAGCATTTGCGCTTTAGTAAGTCCATAGCGCACCTTATTGCCCCAATCCAGACATCCGCTTCGCCACCCGTAGATCAGGGCCAGCGCGAGCACCGCAATAAATACCAGCATCGAAAAGTAGCCCTGCCAGCCTAATTCGAAAAAAGCTACAGCCCAGGCAAAGATAAAGACTGCCTCTAAATCGAATATGACAAAGAATATCGCTACGAGATAAAATTCTACTGAGATACGAATTTGCGAGTTGCCAACAGCAACGATACCGGACTCAAAGGGCTCGTTAGTGGCGGCTTCACGGCGTCTTTGACCGAGTAACCAAGAGAGTATGAGCATGGTCACCACTAAGAGGATAACCAAAAGAGTGTATATGGCAAGAGGCCAAAGTTCAGAGCTAGTTGTTGGCAATTAAAGCACCTCGCCAAAGATGCACGTCGCATAAACTGCTCCACTTACTGCGGATAGTTGATTGCAATTGAGCAAACGATTTTTTGAGCGCCAGTGAGCACACCGACTCCCAAAAAAGGGGGCCTTACAAATCCATTTTAGCGGCATAAAAACCTCTAATTAATTAACTGACTACAGGGCTTAAGCCACTTTTTATATAGATCAGTAATCACTACTTTATTGTTATAATATTCTTTATAGTTATATGTAACATTCATGCAACAAATGCAAGGTAGCGAAGTTCAATCGCTTTGGCAAGCTCTTGTTGATCATTTTTTATGCGAATAAGGTTAGCCCCTTAGCGCTTCTTATGCACTAGAGCCGCTCATCATATAGCGCAGAGTTCGATGGCCTGCTATTCAGTCATGGTTTAAATCGCCTCACGCAAACGCCCAACTGCTGGGGCTACATCATTTGAGCTAGGCGGTGACTATCGCTAAACTTAAGGAAAGTAACGGTATATAATTTGGTTCTCTTAAGAGTAAATTCTTTTTTATCATTTCAGACTATGCTCTGTGACTCTAACCTCTAATCGAGGCAGACCACTTACGGTATAACCGAATAGGTTGCGATGATAAATATCGGCTCTAACATTGTTTAGATCATTAGATCATTAGATCATTAGATCATTAGATCATTAGATCATTAGATCATTAGATCATTAGATCATTAGATCAT
>MDTF01009390.1_pt1 | contig 13202 bp, 9 predicted proteins | sample 811191 | NCBI WGS metagenome assembly MDTF01 (sample SAMN05326649, study PRJNA326480) | marine metagenome | isolation source: seawater | place: Southern Ocean | collected 2011
ATTCAGGCACTCTTCTTGAGTGTGCAATTTTATCAAGTAAATTTTTTAAGAAAAAATTAGACTTTTCAGATAACTGAGCATGGTTTCTGGTCCATGTTGATGAAGTCATTAGGCTGCCTTTAGCAAGAATAACGTCTTCATCAAGATCTGTAGTTAATTTTTGGATAACAAACTCTGTACTAGGCTTATTATAAAAAACTTCCCAAAAACCAGCTAAGGATTCTTTTTTCAAAAGATTATTATCATGGTCGAAAGAGAAAATACCAAATTTTGCTATATTTAAAATATCATCATTTAATAGTCCGTCTCCACATCGAATAATACAATCAAAATTTTCATCACTGAGAAGTTCAAGATCTGAATTCGTAAAATTAAGATTAAGTCCTGATTTTAACCACTTACCCTCTACAAGAACTTCTCTAAATCTTGAGTCACTAGTGAGATTAACTTCTTTTGAATAATTCGGATATGATTTAATAGTTTGGGAAATTTCAATTTTTAATATTATTTTTTTAAAAATCTTAAAAATTATTTGATTAATTAATCCAAAAATTATATGAAATCTATTATTTGAAAACTGAGGTAAAGTGGGTTTTCTACCGTGAACATGAATTAATGTAGGTTTAAAAAAATGATCTTCTTGATTAACATGATTTATTAACTCATAAATATAGTGGGAGACTACTAACTCATCAACCAAAAATCCTACCTTGAGTTTTTTCATTTCACTTTCCTTGGACTAAGAGAGTTAAAGTTATCTGCATTTTTCTAAACACTCAGGAATTAACCAACTTATGCCATTGCCAAGCACTATTAATAATCTCTTCAAGTTCTTTAATTTTAGGATTCCAACCTAAAACTTTTTTTGCCTTAAGAGAGCTTCCAATTAGGCAATCTTCATCACCACTCCTTCTGTTGACTTTTTCAATTCTTATATCTTTACCTGTAATTTTTTTTGATACATCAATTACATCTTTAACAGAATAACCACTACCATTGCCTAGGTTAAAAGCATCAGATTTTCCACCTTTATTTAAATAATTTAGTGCCAAAATATGAGCATCAGCGATATCTGAAACATGAATATAGTCCCTAATGGCTGTTCCATCTTTAGTATCATAGTCAGTTCCAAATATTTTAATGCAATTAGATTTCCCAAGAGCAACATCTAAAACTAGGGGTATTAAATGAGTCTCAGGATTATGATTTTCACCAATAGTCAAATCACTATCTGCTCCAGCTGCATTGAAATACCTTAAGATGACATACTCTAATTGATACGCACTCGCATAACTAGATAAAACTCTCTCAATCATAAATTTACTTATGCCATAGGGGTTTTGTGGAATTTGATGATGATCTTCAGTTATTGGAATTTTGGTTGGTTTTCCATATGTTGAACAGGTTGATGAAAAAATTATCTTGTTAACATTAAATTCTCTCATTATCTTTAATAAATTTAACGTATTTACAAGATTATTATAATAGTATTTCTCAGGATCATTAACGGACTCTCCAACATAGGAATATGCAGCAAAATGCATTACTGAAGTTATATTATATTTATTAAAAACAGATCTTAAATGCTCAATATTACTTAAGTCTCCCTCTTCAAAAACTCCCCACTTAACCGAACTTAGATTTCCACGGCTAAGGTTGTCAAACACTACAGTAGAATAACCTGCAAGACTTAAATTTTTATTTGTTTGACTCCCTATATACCCAGCACCGCCAGTAATTAAAACCATAATCTTCTCATATAAAAAATAAAAAAATACTCTAATTCAGGTAAATCTATCAATTATTTTTGGCACTAATTTAATCAAAAAAAATTCCTAAAGAAATGTACTTTAGTCTAATATCATATAATGAAGTTAACTTAATTAAATGCCTAACTACAACTAAAGCACATCTTTTGGAAAGCCTTCAACTTCAATCGAACCTTTGTTGATTCTATATACCCAATCACAATTTTCAACCGTCGACAATCGATGTGCAATAGAAATAGTTGTAATTTCTGATCCTAAACTATCTATTGATGTCACAATTGAATTTTCAGTTTTAGTATCTAATGCACTTGTGGCCTCATCAAACACCAAAATAGAGGAATTTTTATATAGGGCACGAGCAATTGCAATTCTTTGCTTTTGACCCCCAGAAAGATAAACACCATCATCTCCAATCATTGTTTCATATCTTTCAGTGCAGTTATCAATAAAATTAGAAATTTGAGCTTTTTCGCAAGCCCATATAACTCTATCTATATCTATTGATTCTATATTCTCACCAAACGCAACATTAGTTAAAAAAGTACCATCTAGTAAATAAACATCCTGAGAGACATAGGAAATTTTCTCTCTCCATGATTTATGATATTCTTGTCTAAGTGGAACATCATCGATTAATACCTCTCCAGATTGAGGCTCTAATAATCCAACTAATAAATCAACTAGAGTAGATTTTCCACTTCCAGTAGACCCAATTACTCCAATTCTAGCACCTTTAATTATTTTGAAATTAACATTACTAATAACATTTAAATCATCCTTTTTATATTGAAAAGATACATTCTTAAACTCATTTTTTTTATTAAATATTATCTCTTTAGAATTACTGAAATTAGACTCTATGGAATTACTAATTAAATTTATAATATCATTAAACGGCCTCTTCTCTCCATTGTATTTTGTCCAGCCATGATAAATTTGTTGACCTAAAGGAATCAACCTTTGAAGACCTACTACAAGAACGCCTATTGTTGGAATAAAAGTTGAAGCATTTCCATGCTCATTTATTGAAAGATAAGCAAAAAAAACTATAAACAAAATACATGAAACTTCGATCATATGCCTTGGTGCAGGCGCAATGACCTCAGTGCTGACTTGCGCAGACCGGAATTCTTTATCTATTTTTATAAAATTATCCAGAAAAATTGTTTGCTTACCTCCTAAGATAATATCTCTAATTGAATTAAGACCTTCTTGAATAGATTGCATCCGTGTATCACCATTTAAGCTAACAATATCACTATTAGTAACTAACCATTTTTTTGAAACAATATAAAAAAGCGAATAAATTAAGCCTAATAAAGTTAATATTGCTGAGGTGTAAAAAGGGCTTATAAAGAATAAAGTAAAAGTAATAAATAATGATAATATTATTGCACTAAGGGCGTTTAGAGCTGTTATTACAAGCCAAAGAGCAAGTTCTAACTTTACGAAACCACTAATTACCTCACTTTTATTTCTTGAAATATGTATATCATATGACTCAAATAGAGCTTTTTTATAAATACCAATGCCTATTTCATGACCAAGACCATAGTTGAATTTATTGGTCATATAAATCAAGAGATAGCGAAATAAATTAGCAATAACTATTATTAATGAAAAAATAATCATTAGCTGACCATAATTCCCATTAATTATATCCAAATTAAAAAAATTAATCGCCCATGAAACAAATGGAATATTTGATGCATCTGCAGGATTAATTAGAATAGCTAAAAAGGGTATTATTGCCCCTAAACTTATAACTTCGGATAAACCCCCAACAACAACCAAAAACAATAACTGAATAAATTGAAATCTAAGTTTCTTTGACATTAAGCCCCATAAGGCCCTTAAGCTTTTATTAATTGTTCTGCTGTTTGATATATTTCTCATTTGAAGACTTATTATCTTTAACTATAGTAGGACCAATTATATTTTTCTAGCAAGACAGACCCACATAGGCATTGTTTCTGAAAATTTAATATCTTTAAAGCCAGCTTCTAAGAGCATATTTTTAATTTCATCTCTACTAAATCTCTTCTCAAGACTTGTTCCAAAGCGATCCAATGCATCAGTCTTCATAAAATAAAAACTTTTTTTTCTATAATCACTAAGTGGAAAGTTATTTACATTAAATCCTAATTTATCAGAAACGAATGCTAATCTAGCTAGTGGTAAATATATTAGGTAAGCAATAATAGTTGTGATAAAAATCTTAATTTTAGAGGGCATTGATGAGCAAATTTTTCTTACTAAATCAGACACTTTCCATATAGCTTTAAATAAAAATGATTTATTTTCAAAATTATAATAAAGATAAATCAAAAAAGGAGCATCTTTTTTAAGTAACTTTGCACAATCTTCTATTCCTTTTTGGGTGTCAGGAATATGATGAAGAACTCCTAAACAATAGCCAAAGTCCTGTGAATTATCTTTAAGAATATTATCGCTAACAGAAGCATTATAAAAATTAATATTAGAAAAACCAGAAAGATTTTTTTTTGCAACTTCTAATGCTTTAGAACTAGGATCAATACAGTTTAAACTGCCTACTTTTTCTGAAACAAATCTACTCCATCTGCCACTTCCACAACCCATATCAAAGCCTTCAGAATTAGTGTCGAGTTCATCAAATGGAAAAATTTCAAAATATTGACTCCAAGATTTTTTAAGATCATTGTCAGAAATTTCTGATTGTGAATATTTACTCCACTCCTCTCCAAAATCTTCAACTACTTTTTTATCTATATTATTCATTTTATTTAAATTAGTTATATTGATTAATCATTAAAAAAACAATACTTTTTAATAAATCATTATATGGTAAATTAAACTGTAATAAATTGTGTTCAATTTTTATAGGTATTTAACTGTTAATTAATCTATCTGATACAAACATTTTATAAATCATGTGTTTACATTTATAATAGATTTTTAAAAAAAATAAAGTATTTTCTTTTAATTTACTTTTCTAACAATCATTAGACCCTTTAAATAATATGAAATTATGATTAAAAAATGTCTATTCCCTGCTGCAGGATTTGGAACTAGATTTCTACCAGCAACCAAGGCTGTTCCAAAAGAAATGTTACCTATACTCAACAAACCTCTTTTGCAATATGGTGTTGAAGAGGCTTTGGCAGCAAACATTAACAATATGGCAATTGTAACTGGTCGAGGAAAACGCGCTATTGAAGATCACTTTGATAATGCTTTTGAGCTTGAATCCCAACTCATTGGAACTGAGAAAGCATATTTATTAAATGAAATTAAACATATCATTGAAAAATCAACCTTTACTTACGTTCGACAAAGAAAGATGCTTGGGCTAGGTGATGCAATCCTTACTGGAATGCCACTTATTGGAAATGAGACCTTTGCTGTTATATTGGCAGATGATTTATGTCACTCACAGGATAAAGGGGTGCTATCTCAATTAATAGAGATTTATAATAAATATAAATGTACAATTATTGCTATCGAAGAAGTTCCAATGGATAAAGTCAATAAATATGGCATTATTTCTGGAAAACTATTAGATGAAAATAAAGATATTTATCAGGTAACTAAGATGATTGAAAAGCCAAAAGTAGGCGAAGCTCCATCAAATCTGGCAATAATCGGTCGCTATATCTTAACGCCTGATATTTTTGATATTTTAAAAGATATTAAGCCAGATAAAAACAATGAAATTCAGATCACCGAAGCCTTAAATATCCTCGCTCAAAATGGTAAAGTTCTTGCATATAAATTTAAAGGGAGGCGATTTGATTGTGGTGATGTAAAGGGATTTGTTAGTGCAACAAATTATTTTGCAAGTAAGCTTATATAGTTTTAGAATTTTTCACTATTTTTCTAATGGAAAATTAGGTTTAAATTCGGGTACTGCAGTCATAAGTAAACTTCTAACGTAACCATCTTCACCATTTGAAGCAGCCTTTTCCAGTTTTTTTAAAATTGGCTCCAATACTTCCCATTCGATCATTTCTTCTTCAGCTCTAAATATAAGTTTATTTTCAGTTTTAGAAACATTATTTCCTACCAGTAATTCTTCATAAAGCTTTTCACCAGGCCTCAGCCCTGTATATTTGATATCTATATCACCATCAGGATGCTCATCATCAATAAGTTGCAAACCACTAAGACTAACCATTTTTTCTGCTAGATCATAAATCTTGACTGGCTCACCCATATCAAGAACAAAAACGTCACCACCCTTGCCCATTGCCCCGGCTTGTATTACAAGCTCCACTGCTTCTGGAATTGTCATGAAATATCGCACCATATTTTTATCAGTGATTGTTATTGGGCCACCTTCTTTAATCTGTCTCTTAAATAATGGAATTACAGAACCACTTGAATCTAGTACATTTCCAAAACGAACCATAGTTAAAGATGTATTATGGCTCAGTTTAGATAGCGCTTGTAGCGTTAATTCAGCAACTCGTTTTGTTGCTCCCATTGTATTTGTAGGCCTAACAGCTTTATCAGTTGAAATTAGTACAAATGTTTCTACATTGGACTTTATAGCTGCTTTAGTAGCAAGCATTGTTCCTATTGAGTTATTTAAGACTCCCTCAGACTGGTTATATTCAACAATGGGGACATGCTTATAAGCTGCAGCATGATATATAGTATGAACTTTAAAATAATTAAAAACCACTATCATTCTTTTATAATCTTTAACAGATCCTAGTACAGGAGAAATCTCTATATTGGCATCAACCTTCATGCTAAGTTCTTGTTGAATTTGATAAAGTGCAGACTCACTTATTTCAAATAAAATTAAATGTTTTGGCTTAAATTTGATTATTTGTCTAGTAAGCTCTGAACCGATTGAACCTCCAGCACCAGTTACTAGAACAACTTTGCCATTTATTTTTGTTTTTAGAAGCTTAGTATTAGGCTCTACTGATTTTCTACCCAACAAGTCTTTAATATTTATTTCACGCAAATCATCAATTTTTACTTTACCCTCTGCTAATTCAGACATACTTGGTAGGGTTTTAATCTTGACAGGCAAAGGAGATAATTTTTCAATTATTTTTTTACGGTTTTTACGTGATATTGAGGGTAGAGCAATAAATATATTTTCAACTTGATATTTAGTAATAAGTAATTCTACCTGAGAAGGGTCAAAAACATAAACACCATTAATTATGCTATCACTCAGCTTTTCATTATCATCTAGATAGGCAATATGTGAATAACCACCTGTTGAATTTAATGAACGTGAAAGTTCAATGCCAGCTCGTCCAGCACCATAAATAATAACATTGATTCTTTTATTTAACTTAGTAACACTTCTATCAGCGAAAATCGATCTAGCAATCACTCTTGAACTACTAATAAGAATGAGACACAGCATCCAATTTATAAAAATAACTGATCTAGGAATTACTTGCAAGTTAAACATCTCATCAACTAAGCCCCATAAAACTGAGTATAAAGTTACAGCTTGAAAAATTGAATATAAAGCCTTAGAGCCAATATAACGAATAACAGAATGGTACATTTTAAAGGTGAAAAAAACTGGAATTGCAATTAAAGGTGACCCAAATATGACCCAAATCATTTCATTTTCTGGCCAATAAAAGTAACTAAACCTTATAGAAAAAGAAGTCAATAAAATAATCATCACTAAAGCCGAATCAACAGCAATCATAATTACTTGTTTAGTTATTCTATTTAAATAAATAAAAATTTTTAAAAAGTTATTAAACAATTATATTCTTCCTCATAATCTGAACACCTAGTGAGTAATTCCACTTCTTTTAGTAACCATCTTAATAGTCAAAAATAGTATTTTTAAATCAAAAGAAAAGGATTTTTTCTTCATATATTCTATATCTAATTCAACTTTTAAATCTATTGATAGATCATCGCGTCCATTAATTTGAGCCCAACCAGTTAGGCCTGGAACTAAATTATCCAAATTATTTTCAGTTCTCAATCTTATTAAATCATATTGATTAAATAGGGCTGGCCGGGGCCCAACTAAACTCATATTTCCCTTAATAATTGAATAAAGTTGAGGTATTTCATCCAAGCTATATTTACGTAAAAATGCACCAATTGGAGATAAAAATTTATGTGGCTCTTTCATTAAATGTGAGGCCATTGGTGGAGTATCGTATTTCATTGTTCTAAATTTAGGCATCTTAAATACAACATTGTTTCTACCAATTCTATCTGACCAATATATTATGGGCCCATTTGAAGTAATTCTAACAGCAAAAGCTATAATTACTATTGGTATTAAGAGCAATAGTACAAATAAAATACTTATTATTAAATCAAAAAGATGTTTCATTCATCTCTTTAAGTGATCGTTTAACTTTAAACCCAAGAGTTTGGATTTTTTTTGAAGAATAGCTCTCATCTCCTAAGAGCTTGGAAATACTTATTCTTTTTTTCTTGCTAATTAAAGCAATTATTTTAAACACAAAAAGAGGTACCTCCCATTTTGGGATTGGCTTACCAAGAGAATAACACATTGCATCATAAATTTCACGAGAAGAATATGTTTTCCCATCTGTGACGTTAAATATTTCATTATTAGCTTTTGTTTCATTTGAAACAAAATAAATAGCCTCTACTAGATCATCTACGTGAACCATAGATCGACAATTATTGACTCTAGGCAAAGGGGGAAACCAGCCTTTTTTAATTGCTTTTAACATAATCTCTAAATTACCTTTAACACCAGGGCCATAAACTAGAGCAGGTCTTATTATTGATATAAAAATATTGGAATTACCAGCCAAATCCAAAACTCTTAATTCTGCCTCCCGTTTTGACTTTCCATAAATTCCTTCAGGAGTATTTTGATCAATTTCAGAAAACATCTTTATCCCATTCAATTTACTTCCTCCTGCCTTTACAGTGCTTACAAAAATAAATTTTTTAACATTATATTTAATTGCAACTTCAGCTAATTTTATTACAGAATCAGAATTAATTTTTTTATAAAGATCATTTTGGTTTTTAATGCTTTTCATATTATGTGCAATACCAGCAAGATGAAAAATAACGTCTACTCCCTTAAGATTTATTTCTGAGTAATTACCATTTTCAAAATCGAACACTATTGAATCATAACCTTTAATTGGCTTTCTAGTCATAAGGATAACTTTATGATTTTTAGTAGTTAATAGATTTACTAGCCTCCTCCCAATAAAACCAGTTGCGCCAGTAATTAAGTAAGTAGTCATTAGTTAATCATCGACATTTACATAATAACGATAAATTTAAATTAAATTTCGTAGAGACATTGATCATTTATTTTTTTAAAAACCCAATAATGATTAAATTTAATCCATATATCCCAACAATTATAAAAGGAATTATTAGGTCCATTCTAAATCTGTATATTGTTCCCAAATTTGGCATAGCGTAAGCTGTAAGAACCATAACGCTCCCAGATAAAATCAAAATTGGTATAAGTGGCTTCAGTACTTTAAAGTTAGTAAATATTACAAACATAAATCCAAATAAAACAGCATAAAGAGCTAGAGTTTCAAGGCCAGCAATAATCCTACCCATCCGACCTGTAGTATAACCCTCCTTTAACCAATCAATAGGAAAAGGAGATAAAAATGCTATTTGAACTGCCCTTGGAAGGTAGGCAAGCCCATCTTTAAAAGTATTAAAACTTAGATTTACGTCAATTTTAGAGTTTTTAGAATCAACATCATAAAAGGAGCCAGCCCTAAATTCCATTAATCGCCAAAAGCCAAGATCTAAAAATTTACTAATTTTATTTTTTGATTTCCATTTTTGTTCATTTTCAGTCAAAAATTCTAATCGAGATAAAATCAACTGATAATTATCAGGAATTAATATTGATAATTCCAATACATCACGATTCTCAAACGTTAGCTTTTTAGAGTTAGCATGATAAAAGCTTTCTTTAAACTTTTCAATGTAGCCTAAATGATAATTTAAAACTGCTAATTCATATACTTGGGCTGGTCTAATAGTCTCAGCAATTGGGTTAACATAAATATTGTTAATTTCTTTCATTAACGTTAAGAGAGATTTTATTTCTAATTTATTTTTCTCACTAATGGAGTTATCTATTTGATTTATTTCTAAAGGAGAATAGAACAATTCACTCAGTAAATCTAAATCAAAATTTACTCTATTTCCTATTAAATTTTGACTAATTTCGCCCACTGATTTTCCAGTTTTGGCATGGATTGTTTTATAAAAATCTTTAACTATTATTAAATTTTCTTTATTAGTTTGAACATCAATTTTGGAACTATTATTAAAGAAATAAAATATATTTCCCTTAATGTGTGAAATATTATTACTAGTAATAACTAAAATAGTCACAAATAATATTAAAACATTTTTAATTGAAATATCTTTTGAAAATAATGCATAAAATAAATAGCTACCAAAACAAATCAACAATAACTGAGACAAGTAAGGCTTCATTGAAACAAAAAACAAAGAACCAATAACAATATATAAAACTGCCTTTAGATGAAAGTTAGTTTTATTTAATAAAATCCAACCATAACACATAAAACATACTCCTAAAAGAACAAAAGGATCTCTAAGGAGCTGCGTAGAATGAATTAATACTGACGGCTGGAGAAAAAATATTGTTGTAATAAAAGGAATTAAAGGATTATTATTAAACATAATTTGAGCAGATCTAAAGACCACAATTATTGAGATAACCCATACTGGGCCATTAATTAGCTCAATAATTAATAGATTTTCGTGGCCTATTAACCAGTAAATTAAGGAAATATATTTAACTTGAGCGTGGCTAGAATAAGCATTCCACCATAAACCCCATTGCGATTTCTCTAAAAAGGCTAATGAATCTATTGCTTCATTATGATAAATGATAGAATCAGAAGCAAACCTCCAGAATCCATTACCATAATGCTGACTCGATAAAAACTCACTATTAGAAATTAGGAATAAGGAAGTAGCTATAAATAAGTGGAATACAAGTAAAACTATGAAAACTAATACAGGGTTATCATTTATTTTATGAATTGGCACTTTAAACATAGGTTTATAATTTACTAAAAAGTTCTAATTATTAATATCATTTTAAAATACTATTATTTCTCATTTTATTTATCAATAACTCTACTCCGATGATGCCAATAATATAGATTGGTAATATTTGGTCCATCCTGAATCTATATAAAGCACCAATATTAGGTACTGCGTACGCTACTAAAACAATTATGAATGAGGACAAAATGACAGACGGTATTAAAGGTATTAGTAATGAAAAATTAGTAAAAACTATGTATAAAAATCCAATGAGAACTATGTATAAGATTGTCATTTCAATAGCAGCAATAATTCTACCAATTCTTCCAGTCATTTCACCTGTATCACCCCATTGGTTAGGAAAAGGCGCTAAAAAACCTACCTGTACTGCTCTTGGTAAGTAACTCAATATATCATTAAATCCAACAAAAATCACAGATTCATCCACCATTGAGCCTGTAGCCGCTTCTTGAACATAGAAGGCAGTTCTAAATTCTAAAACACGTGCACTTGCAAGATCTAGAATTTTAACAATCTTTGGTTGCGATTGCCATTCTATTTCATCATTTAATAATTTCTCAGATCTTGCTAATAACAAATTTTTATTGATATTCATTAGATTATTTAACTCAATTATCTGAAGATTATTCGCCTGTTCAATTAAAGAATAAGAATCTTTTATTCTAATTTCAATCTGAGAAATCATATTTAGAAATTTTTCTATATCTGATATTTCTCTTAACTCTAAACTTCTAACTCTAGGAGGAATTTTTTTCTCAAAAGTAATTTTAATCTGATTCATTTTTAATAAGTATGTCTGTAGAAGAGATTTTTTTTGCTTTAATTCATCAGCAAGTCTTTGACGTTCCACTTCTACTTGTTTCTCTGCTCCTGCATTTTTAGCATCAACAAGTCTTTGACGTTCCACTTCTACTTGTTTCTCTGCTCCTGCATTTTTAGCATTAACAGGCGGGGTTATCGGAGTCTCTTCTTGGAAAGACTTAGGTAATAATGCATCATATTTATCTAATTTAACATTAATTAGCTCATTTGCTTCAATCTCTTCCAAGAAAATTTCAGGCAATACATTATCAATGTCAATAAATTTTGATTTATTATAAGAATCAATAAAAGATTTATTTTTTTCTAGATCTATGCGAGTTGTGTTTGAAGAATTATATAATTTTTGGGCAATATTACCCTTATCAGAAATATCGCGTGTCAAATCATTATTTCTGTATGCCTTACCTTTTTCACTTATTCCTATAAAAGAAAATACAAGTATTAAGAAAGTGGCCATTATAAGAATATTTATTGCAGAAATCTTTCTTGCGACTAATGCATAAGTTAAGAAGGTCAAAAATATAATTAACATTGGAACAATGAGATAATCTTTTAAGCTAAGAAATATAAATGTTCCAGCTACTAAATAAATTATTGCTTTAAGACTAAATTTATTTTTTGTAATTAAAACCCATCCATAACATAAAAGACATATTGAGAATATTACAAAATTATCTCTCAATAATGAAGTTGAATGCAATAAAACAGAGGGCTGGAATAAAAATAAAGTCGAAATAATTGGTGCTACAACACTTTTACTAAATAATCCCTGGCTTGTTCGATAAATTAAAAATACGCAGGCAACCCATATTGGGCCATTAATTATCTCAAAAGCTATTGGATTAGTAGTGTTTGTTAACCAGTAAATTAAAGATATAAACCTCACATGAGCATGCGACTGAAAAGCATACCACCAATTAATCCATTGTGAGTCTTCTAGAAACTTTAATGATTCAATTGCTTCTGCCTGATAGGTCATAGCATCGGATGCAAAATACCAAAACCCATCAAAATTATGAAGATTTAAAAAATATTCACTATTTCCGATTAGAGATAAAACTATTGTGACAGAGGCATGAAAAACTAAAAGTATGACAGCAGTCATTACAATATTTTTTTCGATTTTATTTGTGATATAAGAAAACATATTTTATGAATACAATTAGTTTATTGAATTCCATGCCTCAATTGTTTGGGAAGCTATTATATCTTGAGAAAAGTTCATTTCCACAATTTCTCTTCCTTTTTTACCCATTCTTTTTGATAAAGCCTTGTTTTCAACTAATTTCAATAATGCTAGATACATGAAATCAACATTTTTAAATGGAATCAAAAGGCCATTTACTCCATCTCTCACAATTTCTCGGCATCCAGGAACATCGAATGCTACTATTGGTAAACCAGAACTTGCAGCTTCCAATAATGACTTTGGAAACCCTTCACGATAGGAAGGAAGGCAAACAATCGTTGCCTTAGAATAAACTTTTGGCATATTAGATTGTTGTCCCCACCATTCGACACATCCACTTTCTACCCACTCTTCAAGTTGATTAACTGAGA
>MDTF01014972.1_pt1 | contig 13194 bp, 11 predicted proteins | sample 811191 | NCBI WGS metagenome assembly MDTF01 (sample SAMN05326649, study PRJNA326480) | marine metagenome | isolation source: seawater | place: Southern Ocean | collected 2011
GCAATGACGATCACCACCGTTAACGAGGCGTTTGATTCCATTAAGCCGTTTACAATTGATGCGGCTACTGAATTCCTCTGGGCCCTCGCTGCTGTCGTTGGTTGCTTTTCCATGGTGCTTGTCCCATCGTTCACGGTGTACTTCGCTGCGAACGCAAAAGAAAAGCGAGATGCGATCAAAATTGCTGATGCAGAACGGGAAGTCAACGAAGCCATCGATGGCGAAAAGACTTCATAAATCTGAAATGCCAGTTTCCTCATATACCTTGAAGCGGTGTACGAACACGAGCCCCATGTTTCGTAGCCCGGCAATTGTTTTGGTCGTCCTCTTCCTTTTGGGTTCGGTCACACCAATGATCCCAGCCGTAGATGATGCCCCCTCGGTCCATCATGCAGGAGCCAGAGCGACAGGCGTGGACATATCGGTGACCAATGTTTCTTTTTCCTACACAACTGGGGTTGATGAGGGGCGCTACCGAATGTTCTCTTCCAACCACCCAATTCCGGGTTTTAATCGTCCAGCCAACCTCTACGTCATCGATGCCGTCGTCGAAGTGCCCATCTATGCCGAGGTCACCTTGAGCAACGGGGGTACGGCCGCTTCGGGTACCATCGATGTCACATTGAAGGTGTTGCATAATGAATACCAACAATTCGAGATGATCAACATCACACAGCAAATGACATCGTTGGGTGGCGGGAATTCAAACACCATTGGGTTTACATTTACCCCGATGTATTCAGGAAACCATACCCTTGAGGTCATCGGGACCTCTTCAATCATCGATGACAATCCGAACAATGACCAAAAGAACCGACATTTCACAGTGGCATCGCACTACTTCAATTGTGATGATCTATCACAATGGACGACAACAAATGAATGGGGTACAAACACCGACACATACCTCTCACAAGGGAGTGCATGCCACGTTGGTAATGGGGAGACCTCGACCTATTCAGCCTCGACCACGAGTGTTTTAGAAACACCGGCTTTTGATATGTCGGATGCTGTACAGAATCCTTTGAGAACCAATGGAATGAGTTTCTGGTACACAGGGAGTACACCTGCAGGGGACTCACTCAAAGTGTATGTTCAGAATGCAGCGGGCGCCAACACGGAAATGGCAACCCTTTCGGGGACGGTCGACCAAGCGTTCATTGATGGTGCAAACTGGCAAACTTTTTCTGTCAACCACCAAGGGGCAACTTCTCCATTGATTCCGACACCACAATCAGGACTTTCCCCCTCGACAAAGTTTCGATTTGTCATGTCCACCGATGCGGTAGGAAATGACATCGGGTTCTGGTTGGATGACATCGTAATCATGTATGACCAAAAGGTAAAAGCAACAGAATATGCCTTCACATCGACCGGTGTATCCACAACGGGTTCCCTCCCAGATGAATGGGGTGCTGTGAGTGTTAGCCTGACGAATTCTGGCAACATTTCAGATTATGTATTGCCATCTTTGATTGGATTACCGACGGATTGGGATGTGTACTTTTCACACCCATCAGGGGTGTCGATCAACGACCAAACAGGGATTTTGCTGGCACCTGGTGAATCAAAGAACATTCAGGTCAAAATAAAACCGGACGCCAACGCATCAACGGGTTTCGAACAAATGACATTCCTCGGCACATCCAGCCAGCACGCCACCGTGAACACGACACTCGCTGTCCAATACCAGGTTCTCCCCGATCGAGAACCGCTGATCATCCAACCGGACAACCGTCCGACATGCCCACCGGGCTACACCTGTTCGTTCGACGTCGAAGTGCAAAACATAGGTGATGCCACCGATGTGTTTGATTTGACCATCGATGAATCGGGCCTCCCCACGGGTTGGAATGTTCAATTGGCTTGGACACAGTCGTCTTCTATTTTGGTACGCCCCGATGCACCAGTGATGGTCGCCATTACGATGAGCGTCGCACCCTCTGCAATCCCCGATACAATCGGGAGTTTTACACTCCACGCTCAATCTCAAAATAATTCAGCAAAAAGCCACCACCTGCCAATCAGTGTATCGGCTTCGATGATCAGTGAAGCCTATGTTGGAATGACCATCATGCAAGCAAACCAAGAGTGGTTGGTCAACGCAGGGGAGACCATCATTGTCGACTTCACCATCTGGAACAATGCGACTCGACAAGATATCTTCACCATGGAAGTGGCTCATGGATCTTTAGGAATGTGGACCGTTGAACAACCAACGCGACCAGATGCAGTCATCAATCCGGGTGCAAGCACCACCTTTAGCGTGAAAATCACGGCTCCAACCACAGGACAAGCAGGCGACAAGGCTCCCGAAGTCACACCAAGCATCACTTCAAAGAGAAGCGGTATGACCATCACTGGTGATTCCTTTTCAGGCATTGAGGTGAGAACAATCAGTGATTTATCCATCACTATCGTGGACGCACCAACAAAATTACGTCCTGGGACGGCAACAATGATTCTCCTGGAAATTGTCAACAATGGAAATGGGCCAGTCGAGGCTGATGTCGTGCCGTTGAACTTGCCAAGTGGCTGGAGTTCTTGGATGAAGGTCAATGGGGACAATGCGACCAATCCAGTTGAGTTAAGTGCCCCATATGACCTACAGAATAACGCTACAATCGCCATTTACATTCATGTCCCAAGCAAAGAGGCAGCAGGTGAAATTCACAGCATTACAATGTCAGTCACCAATGCGGATGGACACGAAGACGCCAATTCTGAAGACAACATTGTGATCATTGATACCATCACTGCATCCGTACGAATCCCCTCCCTTTCGGGCTCCCTCGGTTCGAAATCAGCCATGGTTGGGGGCACGGTCAACGTCAATGCGACACTGACAAACATCGGAAACGCCATCGATGATTCGATCCTTGTCCGTGTTTCATATTCCGCATCCCCACCGAACTCAGGGATTCTGGCTTTCTTCACAACTGGGATGGGTGGGGGGGCGAAATCCCTCGATGAACATCTAAGTTTGATGCTAGGGCCCAATCAATCGACAACGTTGAACGTCGACCTGATCCTTCCAGAGACATTGATCATCAACACGCGTATCGTGGTTACATTTGAAGTCATAGCTGGCTTTGATTCCGAAATGAACCCCTATGAACTCCAATACGAATCTTTGATCATCGTGGACCAACAACGGTCGGTAGGCGCGGTCCTAAGTGCGTCAACAAACCAAACTCAAACAACAGGGGTCGGAGTCCCATTCTTTGTCAACATCACAAGCCTGTCAAGCCAACACGAGGATGTTCTGTTGTATGCAACAACACCCGAAGATTGGCAAATGGTATGCAATGGTGTTTTGATTGAGGGCGATGGTCAGAACTTGTCGTTTTCACCGGGTCACCTCACACCCCAACTCACCGATGTCCCTTGCACCCTCCATCGACTTGGAGGCCCGCTCGAGGGGCGGATATCATTCCTGATTGCAACAACGGATGGTACCATCACATGGCAAGACAGTCAGGTGATTGGATTCTCTGAACGACCACAAGATTCAGCATCGTTGAGTGTGGAAACGATGGCGGGTGGCTTGGCGGCCTTCCTCGGTTTCCTCCTGCTCATGGTGTTGATGCTGCGGAACCGTTCACCAGATGAGGAAATGGAAACAGCGATGGAAAAGGAATTCCCTTTGCTGCTTGCCTCGGCTGGTCCACCCGTGAGCACGGGGCCACCTGTGTCCGCAGGACAGAACACACATCACGTTCAGGAACCCCATTCAGAAAACATGGTATCAATTGAACCACCACTGCCTCCAACAGGTCTTCCAGTAGGTTGGTCCATGGAGCAATGGACCCATTACGGCCAACAATACCTCGACCAAAATGAAGGACAACCATGATACATAACCAACGAGAGGGTTTGGTATGGCCTCTTACCCTGCGACATGGTATGGGCTCTGGGTCATGGTGATGTTTTTTGGCGTCACAACATGGTTTCTTCGTAACTTCAGTGAACGCATTGAAGCCACCCGACTTTCAGCCCTTTTGGGTGTGGTTTCGATGGTCACGCTTTTGATGTGGACATTGATTGAATTCTGAGGTGATTTGATGGACATAGCAGATCTTGAGCGGCATGAATATTATGGCACATACCCCTGCCGAGTACCGGTATGGTGGGGTCGATTTGGCGAACCCAAAAGCCATCCTGGTTTACCGGGCGTGACCGGTCGAAAAGTCATCTTACGAATTGAAAAAAGATTCAATCGCTTTGAACGGATCCTAGCCCGTCTTTTCAGGGCCCCAAGGGAAGTCAGGCGGCCCTTTGATGAAATGAACAGCATGCTGTGGGAACTTTCCAATGGACAACGGTCTTTTGAAGAAATTTGTGTTCAAATGAATGCAGTTTTCCAAGAAAACATCGCTCCAGTTGTCGACAGAACTGCAGCAGGAATCGATGCCTTCAAACGAAGAAATCTAATGACTGTCCTTTCCAGTGAATTTACCCAAAAATGGACCACAAGCCCTGGGGTCACGCCAGAGCATCAAACATTGGGTCCGATGAATAAAGATTGGAACATCGATTTTTCGCACTGCGAAGGCGATGGTGAATTCACAGCAGTCGTTGAAGATCTTCCAACGGACGACCAACACAACTAATTGCGCCATTGTCTAAAATTGGACGTTCCATAAGATGGCCGTTCAAAGCCAAAAAATCCACAACCGATGGTAACGAACCCACGTCCAGGGACGCTGTATCAGCGAGTTTGAATTTTGGATCTTTGGTCCGAATCGATGCGTGAACGGGTCCTTCGAGTCGAGAGAGTAAGTCGGTTAATTCCTCAATCGAGAGGGGATTGGAAAGGTAGAGACGTACCTCAACCTCCACGTCTGAACCCTCACACAATTCAAGGGCCTGCCTCGACTTTGAACAACGAGGGTTATGATACAGGATCGCCATGTTCAAGCGGTGTTTCAACAGGTACATTGGCATTGTGGGGGGCCCACACAAGCCGGAGACCAACACCGTCACCTCGGTGAGTCGGTAGAGCGGATGCTCTCGCTCGACTTCGTGTTGAATCGGATTCGGTAAACCATGAGCCACCCCTGTGGACTTTGCGTTGTGATGTGTCGGAGATAAAGGCATTTTGCGTGCCCTTATGCGTGCTGTAATCAGCTACGTAATCGTCTTCACACCATTCGCCGCACAGTCCATACAAGTCGAGGTAACCCCACAAGTTCGCCTTCTTTTGGCCGACTTCTCTGGTTGTCGCACCGGAATTTCCAGCATGCCAACCATAGTCGTTCAATTCAGCGTCTCGGTCGCCAAAACTCCATCTTGAATCTGTGCCTGCGCGTGCTGCAAATTCCCATTCTGCTTCAGTGGGTAAGCGCCAGGCACCTGTGAATCCAAGGCGGACAGTGCCGTGTTCCAGTTCATTCAGGTGCGCTATGAAAAGGTGCGCGTCGTGCCAAGAAACCGATTCAATTGGACGGAGTCCTGCGGCCCATCCTTCTTGGAATTTTGAAGGGTTGTTATTCATGATGGCCGTCCAGTGTGCTTGTGTGACTGGGCGTTCTCCAAAAAAGATGGGTTCTGAAATGGTCACCTCGTGCGCCGGCCGTTCAGTTTTTGGACCACGTTTTAGAGCATCACCCATGATGAATTCACCAGGTTCGACCAAAATGTAACGACCACCATAGGTGTCGTCGAAGGAGGGGCGTGTGGAGGACATATCCCTCACGATGATTGGAGAAGTTGAGCAGTGGTTAGCACTGATTGTACCAACGCGTTGAGGCGTTCTTTGGTTGCTTCATTGACGAGCGTACCATCCTCGCCAAAGGCTTCCTTAACATGGCCAACAGCAAGTTGTTCAGGGACGGGCCAGGCATGGAGCCATCGGAGCATGATCCTCATGTGGTTCAATGTGTTTGCATTTTCAATGCCACCCAAGGTCGACATCAAACCAAATGCTTTGCCACCAACATGTTTGTCATAGAGCCAATCAAAGGTGTTTTTCATTACCCCCGACATGGTGCCGTGGTATTCTGGCGAGCACACGAGGAATCCGTCACATGAACTTGCTGTTTCCTGTAATTCTTTCACGTTTGCATTGTCCCAGCAACCGTCTTCCCCAACAAAGGGAAGGGGTTTTTCATTGCAATCCCAAAAGATGATTTCTGCTCCAGATGCTTCGGCAATGGCCAATGCATGCTCGACCATCATCCCGCTTTTCGATGTAGGTCGGTATTCACCGGACAGGCCCATAATGCGCAGTGGACGTTCGCTCATGCCACCCGGTCGCCTCGGTGGCATTTCAATTTAAGGTCAAAAAACAAACGCAGAGAGAAGCAATCCTTATCCCCCTCGCTGAGTCCCTTTTGGACTGGGGACACGATAATGGACACCGATACCGATCCGAATCTAACCTCTCCTGAGGATCAGACAGACGACTCCGTCTCCGATTCCGTCATGGATTCCATGGCAGCCGCTTTGGAATCTGCAGGTATTTCTCTTCGTCCTGATGAAGCGGTTTCCGAACCGGAAAAGCGCTATTCCGATGAGGTCATGCGCCAAGTGGTCAGCGATCTCAACATTGACGATGAAGACGGTTTCATTGTGTTCGCCAAAACCATGGATGGTGATGAAAATGGTTACCTCAATAAACAGGAACTCATCGATGCTGCAGAAGCTTGGAAACACATGCAAAACCTACCCGATGTTTCTGAGGAACAGTCGATCGAGGAGGAAGTCAACACCTTGCTCCAAGAAGGTGAAGAAAGTTCCCGAAGAAATGACGCTAAAGCGGCTCTTGCTTCTTTTAACAAAGCCATATCACTCGATCCATCGTGTGACATGGCCTGGTTCAATCGGGGTGTCTTGTTGGAGGCTCAACAAGATGCACGAGGTGCACGACAAGCGTTTCAGATCTGCTTGGATTTGAACGATGAGCACGCTCCGGCTACCGCCAACCTAGCGATTTTATTGGAACGCATTGGGGACGAAGCTGGAGCGTTTGTCATGGCAAAGAAAGCCTTGGTCTTTTTCCCTGGACATCCAACACTCATGGAACTCCAATCCCGTTGCCAAGGCAGTTCTGAAACTGTGGAAATTGAAGCAATGCCAGTCATTGAACCGACCCAAAGCTACAGTGAAGCACAAGTCAAGAAGGTCATGGAAGAAACAGGAGCGACAAGTCGCGAAGCTGTTCTTGCTGAAGCCGTCCATCACGATGATGGAAATGACAATTTAGAATTTAGTGAACTGATGGCAGCCGCTGAAGTTGTTGCCGCAACCGAAGTGGTCGAAGTCACCCTTCAAGGCCAACCTACCCTCCTTCACGACTCCGAACCCACACCTCCGGCTCCGATTCAAGACGAAGTTCCAACAGCGGTCGCCGAGATTCCGCCTCACACAGAACCCCAAGTGGACTTGGACGCTCTTGTTGAACAAGCAACTCAATTCATCCGATCTGGTGCACCAACCGAGGCTCTGAATCTTCTCAAGCCCCACCTGAAAACCATCGGGGCTCAGCATGCAGCAGCATGGAGAATTGCCGGTGGCGCTATGGCCCGTTTGGACTTGGATGATCACGCTATTGCTGCGCTCACACATGCTCAAGCACTCGACCCGAACCAATCGAGTGGTTGGTTCAACCTTGGCTCGATTCATCAACGCAAAGGAAGCACAACGGAAGCCATCCATGCCTACATCAAGGCCATCACAGCGCAACCTGACTACCTCAAAGCAGCCCTCAAATGCAGTATGTTATGTTACGAAGTAGGTGACATCGAAAACTACCTCGTCGCTTCGCGGGTGGTCTTACAGAATGAACCAACCAATTCAGTTCGTACCCAATTGGTCGAGGTATTGATTGGTTTGGCCGAGGGAGAAGCCAACGTCATCGAAGGATCGCAAGGTCTTCCACCAACACTCCCGGAAGGACCACATCTCGCTCAAGAAGCACTCTCCTTGCTCGGCCAAGGAGCAAGTGCATTGCACGCACGGGCATTCTCGGCTGCAAATGACCATGTTCAGGCCGTTACGCTTTGGCGTGGCCTGATCCAAGGCGATGGACAAAATGCATCCAATTGGCATGGTTTGGCTCGAGCACTTGAGAACGCAGGCGATTTAGAAACCGCTCAAAAGTGCCATGCAAAAGCCAATTCGTTTGATTCCAATCAAGAAATGGCAACCGTAGCGCCAGCTCAACCAGAAGCAGTTCCGGAACCCGTCTCAGTCCCAATACAAGAGCCAACGCAGCCACCAAATGCAGAAGATGCCGCCGCAGATTATTACATGGGTGCACTCGGATTAAACAACGAACCTCAAGCACCAGAGTTTGCTGCTCCACCGGTCGCTGTTGAGACCCAACCTGCCTACAACCTTGCCAATGATCCACTGATGCAACCGCTGCCAGCACGAACACAGGAACTGGCACCGGCACCGCAACCGGAAGTGGATTTGGCAAAAGCCGCACTCGATGCAGCTGCTCGGGTTGCTGTGGTGACCACTGGTGAAGTCAACTCCATGTCCATTGCCAACCAAGACATTGCGTGGTATAACCAGGGAATTCAATTGATTGAAGATGGTAAATACGACAAAGCCCTCTCCTCATTCGACCGTGCGCTTCCCTCATTTGTTGGTGATGATGACATGCTGATTCGAATCTTAAATGGCAAAGGAAATGCCTATTATTATCTCGAACAGTACCCCAAATGTGTTGAGGCCTACCATCAAGCAATGTTGATTCGGCCTGCAGAAGTTCGTGGTAAAACCCTCTACAACATGGGCAGCGCCTATGCGGAAATGGAACGTTACCCAGACGCAATCAAATGCTTTGAACAATCCGTTCCACGAGGGCTACTCCAAGAAGAAGCTGCCAGAGCACGTGATCAAATTCGAAGATGTTCTATCTTGCAAAAAGAGCGCGATAGAAAGCAACGTAGACAATGAAGCAGAGTTGATTCCATGAGTGACGAACGAACGATGGACATCGTAGCACGTTTGGTCGAATCTGGCCTTGAAGAGAAGCATGCTCTCATCGTTATGGATTTAGCCACTTACCCACCATCAAAAGCAAGTGAAGTTGGCAAAAGAATCGGTATTTCTCGTATGGATGCTTACAATTCCCTCCGCAAAATGCAAGACATGGGCTTGGCCAAGGCCACACTTGACAAGCCAATGCGATTTTTAGGGATAAAAATTGAGGAAGTTTTTGACCTTCTAATCCAACGTTCAGAAATGGATTTGCGTCGCATGCAAGAACATCTTGAAGCAATGAAAAGTGGGACCAATTACGCCTTATTATCGCATGATAAGTTGGTGGATGAACCCACCTTCACAGTCCTAAACGATCGCCATTCCATCATGGCAAACCTTCAATCTATTTTGAGTGAAGCAGAACATACGGTATGGATGCTGCTCGGTAATTGGGGTATTTTCCACTTGAGAAGATCGGGTGCCTTTGAAGCTTTAATCGATGCCCTCAACAGAGGTGTTACGGTCAAGGTATCAACGTCCTTGAACGCCAAAACAATTCGGTTTTTCGATGATTTGGATGACCGTATTGAAGTGCGACACCACGAAGATTTCCGAATGCAAGGTGTGTATGTGGACGATGAAGTTGGACTCCAATTCATCAACGTCGAGGCAAACCCCACCGGTCGTGGCAAAAATGATACAGCTTTACTCATTGAATCAAAGGAATTCATGATTGCTCAAATTGAACTGATGGCCATTCAGTGGGGTGCTGGCACATCCTACCGTGCTGCAAAAGCGCGCCTCACGGAAGGAAAAATCATCGAACCACTCAAACTCTCCCTAGGTGAAGGGTCCTATTACGAGCGATTGCGCCAATCAATCGAACAAAGCCTACCAATGGGCGATTCGGAGAACACACCAAATGCCTTCCTTCGAAAGGCAGGTGAACCTGCACCTGTGTATGACAGAAGTCCTGCTACAGCGTTTTCATTGCTTGGGATCGACCTCAACGAAGTCCTGGCCGGTGTAGGCGTACGGATTGGCCAAGAACTTGCCAGCAAATGGAATGATGTTGAAGATGATGCCGACTTTTGGAAGCATTTGAGCAATGAATGGAACCAATTGGGCATGGGCGAGATTGTGACAAAGGGCATGCCACCAGAATCTGTGTTTGTACACAACGGTGGTGCATGTGGCGGAAAACCGGACACTGGGGGCATGTTTTGCCACATGGATGAAGGGATCCTCCAAGGCATCGTCATGGAACGACACAACGTCGATGTCCTATCAAAAGAACGCGTTTGTACAAGCGATGGGAAAGAAACGTGCCACTTCGAAATACGATGTCAAAACGAACCTCCTGAATCAACGCTCTGAGCACAGGTTCTTAGGCGAGTTCCCCCTCGGTCAAGCATGGACTGTGGAACCTGTGAAACAGCTGGACCGATTCAGGTCATGAAACCAGACGTTGTCGATGTTGCATTGACCATCTCTGATAAGGCTCAAACAATGCTCACTGATGCCTTTGGTGAAGACCGCTCAATGGCTTTGCTGGTCGGTGTTTTATCCGGTGGATGCTCGGGTTACATGTACGATTTACAAATCATCGAAGAAACCGATCAATCCTGCCAAGAAATTACAATCAATGGGTTCCGTGTTTTGGTACCAAACGCTTCGAGCCACTTGCTCGATGGCATTGAAATCGATTATGTTGATCGATTGATGGGTGGCGGTTTCAAAATTAACAACCCGAACGCCGAATCTTCTTGTGGTTGCGGTGAGTCCTTCAACTGAGGACTGACAATGCCCACAACTTCCTACCCACAGGGGCATCTAAGCATCTGGCGCGGGAACGATGTCTTGTCATTTATTGATGGACTCTCGACCAATCATGTTCTGGACCTCCAAAAAGGAGAATTTCGCCAGACAACCTTCACAAACGCCCAAGCAAAAGTCATCGATCGTGTTGGCCTCTTTCACATGGGTGGGTTCATTGCTGTTTTGAGTCATGGGCCATTCTGGGAACGCCTAACGCAACACATTACACCACGCATTTTGAATCAAGATGTGAGCATTACAAATGCGACAGAAAACAATGATTTTTTCGTTCAATACGATGAACATGGTCCCGAAACAGGCCACTTCGTCAGTGAAGCAGGTACCACCACAGCCCGTACCCCTCAAGGGTTTAATTTCCTCGTCGTTTCAAAGGGAACAGCAACACCCATCGATTCGAAGATTGAAGCATTCCACACATGGCGGATCGAAAACCTTGTCCCCTGGCCGGAGTTTGAAATCACCCTCAGGCACCATGCGTTTACATGCGGGTTAGAAGAGGATGTACATCCAAACAAAGGGTGTTACATCGGCCAAGAAGTTCTGACAAGGATGCGGACACGGGGCCGGATGGGGCGCGTTATGAGCAAGGTGTCGAATGTTGACGTCGACGAGGCATCCATCACAACTGCAGGTGAAGTTCATTCACTTGCAATCATAAGGGTTTGAATCAATACCCAAGCAAATCTTTGAGTTGAGATTTGTAGAAGTTGCCTGATCCTTGTAGCGAAGCAAGTTCTCCTTCAGAGAGTTCCAATTCAAGAATGCGCTCAATACCACCTGCGCCGAGAATAACTGGCACGCCGATGTAGACATCGTCCAATCCATACTGTCCAGTGAGGTGAGCTGATGCGGGAATCAATCGCTTTCGATCGTTCAAAATTGCTTCAGCCATGATTGCTGCAGCAGAACCAGGGGCATAGAACGCAGATCCTCGTTCGAGCAGCTTGACGATTTCTCCGCCACCGGAGGCCGTACGCTGGCAAATTGCTTCGATGGTTGCTTCGTCAAGAAGATGGGTGATGGCGATTCCACCAACGGTTGTGAAACGTGGGAGCGGGACCATGGTGTCGCCATGACCTCCGAGCACCATTGCTTGAACATCCTCTTCTGCACAGCCAACTGCTTTTGCGACAAAGTGGGTCATGCGGGCACTGTCCAAGACACCTGCTTGTCCACACACACGGTGAGCAGGAAATCCTGTGACTTTTTGCATATGGTAGGTCATCAAATCGAGTGGATTGGTCACCATGACGATGGTTGATTCTGGTGCGTGGTCACGGATACCTTCACCAACTTGCTTAACGATTCCTGCATTCTTGGCAATGAGATCTTCTCGGGTCATGCCAGGTTGACGTGGGAAACCAGAGGTTACGACCACAACATCTGCTCCTTCGATGTCTTCGTAATTGGCTGTGCCAGTGATGGCGCCATCGTAATTCAAAACTTGACCGTTCTGGGACATATCGAGGGCTTTCCCTTTGGCAAATCCTTCATAGATATCGAGTAAAACAATGTCGGCAATTTTCATTTGTGCAAGAACAAAAGCGCAAGTAGCGCCGACGTTTCCTGCTCCAATCACTGCAATTTTTCTTCGGTTGTTCCCCATGATAGCCACTTCGGTAATCACTTCCATACAACGGACCTCCATAAGGAACATGGTGTTCATTTGTCCTTCATTCGAGCAAATATATTTGCTTTCAATTGAAACTTACGAATTAGAAAAAGTGAATGCATGAGCGAGTTGTCTAAAAACCCCCTTCCGTTGGTCTGAATCAACCCCAGCCCACGCGTTCGTGGAGAGGGGGCCTGAGGCAGCAAGATGAAACTCGGCGTACCCATGGAACCAGAAGGCGAAACTCGTGTTGGTATCACCCCCATGAGCCTGAAGAAACTCCACAAAGCAGGTTTTGAAGTGATCATTGAGTCGGGTGCTGGAAAAGCAGCCAACTACCATGATGCTGATTACCAAGAAGCTGGAGCAACCGTCGGAACTCGAGAAGAAGTTCTTGCCTGTGAAAACATCGTCTGCATTCGCTTCCCAGGGACTGAAGGGATCAGCGAGGGAGCAAACATTGCCTGTGTTGCTGATCCATTCCGCAATCCTCACTACGTTAAAGCCTGCATGACTTCTGGCATCACCCTACTCTCAATGGACATGATTCCTCGACGTTTGTCCCGTGCACAATCGATGGACGTCAATTCATCGCAAGACAACTTGGCCGGTTACAAAGCCGTTTTGTTGGGAGCAGCACATGTACCAAAGGGCATCCCCATGATGACCACATCTGCTGGAACCATTCGACCTGCAAAGGTCGTTATTATGGGCAGTGGCGTTGCAGGTCTGCAAGCGATTGCAACCGCTAAGCGTCTCGGCGCAGTGGTCTATGCATCAGATGTTCGAAAGTCTGCTGCAGAACA
>MDTF01017134.1_pt1 | contig 13185 bp, 13 predicted proteins | sample 811191 | NCBI WGS metagenome assembly MDTF01 (sample SAMN05326649, study PRJNA326480) | marine metagenome | isolation source: seawater | place: Southern Ocean | collected 2011
CTATAACTCATCTTCCAGAGGCCTATCAAAATTGTATTGTTGGCCACTATGTGTATTATAAACAAGTAGTTCTTGATGGTGGATGTAGCTATGCAATTCCCGGCAAAAAAGAGTGGTTACTTCCTCCAAAAAATATTACAGCTTGGTTTTCAGCAGAAGAAATACACACTAAAATATTAGAAGCCATACAACAAAAAAAAGCACCACAAATCTATAAAAGAAGTGGCACTGATATTGAAAAATTCTTTGTGGTTTGGTGGGAGCAATCATAGGCAATACCGCTTTGCTAAGCACCAATTACAAAAAATATTACTTCTTAATTTTAGTTACCTTATTTTTTACTCCATAGGTATCCATCAAATAAATAAGACTCGTCATTGTGGCAGCTCCTAACTCTAGTTCTCTCTTATTTACAGCATCAAAGGTATCGTTCTCTGCATGGTGATAATCAAAATAGCGTTGGCTGTCTGGACGTAATCCAGCAAGTACCATTCCTTCTTTTTTAAGTGGTCCAATATCTGCCCCACTGCCTCCTTTTTCAAAATAATGAATTAAATAAGGCTTAAATAATGTTTCCCAGCTTTGTATTTGCGCAAAATTAGCAGCATCACAATCAAAGGAAAACCCTCTTGGAGTAAATCCTCCAGAATCACTCTCTAGGGCAAAGACATGGTTCTCTCCTTTTAGGTTTGCTTGCATGGCATACTCATTACCTCCACGCAAACCATTCTCCTCATTCATAAACAGGACTACACGAATGCTATGCTTTGGTGTGTATCCGGTTTTCTTTAATAACCGCAACACATCCATAGATTGCACAACTCCAGCTCCATCGTCATGAGAACCATCACCCAAATCCCAAGAGTCTAGATGACCACCCACAATCATGTATTGATCTGGATAGGTGCTTCCTGTAATTTCTCCAATGACATTAAAAGACTGTACATCTGGAAATATTTTACAATTTTGCTTGAAGTAGAAATTAAGATCTGGAATCAATTTTAATGTATTGCTTAGCTTATTTGCATCATTGGTACTAATGGCGCATGCAGGGATTCTTTTAGAAATAGCCAGATCTCCATAGCTCATAGCTCCTGTGTGTGGAAAATCATCGGCACGCAAATTCATAGAACGTACTACAATACCTACCGCTCCATATTTTGCAGCTTCTTTAGCTCCAGAATATCGTTGGTCTACACAGCCTCCATAGGCTTGAAAAGTCAAAATCAAATCTGCTTGCATTGGGCGGTTAAAGAACACTATTTTGCCTTCAATATTTTCTCTTCCCAGTACAGCCAATTCTTCCAGGGTAGTTACTTCTACAACATTTGCTTTAAGACCTGCATTAGATGTTGCTACAGAACCACCTAGAGCACATACATTCATGATACTTGTAATACCAGGACCAGTTTCCATAAAACTATACTCTTTGAGCCCACGAACCCACTTAGGGACCATAACGGGTTGTAACCAAACCTTATCTAAACCTAATTTATCAAGTTCTGCTTTTGTGTATTTTACTGCTTTTGCAGCGTTAGTAGACCCAGAAAGACGTCCTCCAATTTTATTAGAGAGATGGTCTAGCCAATCATAACTATTTCCATTAAGCAATGACTCTTTGTATATAGCCTCTAACATAGCTGCGTCTTTTGTATTGGCCTTTTGCGCAATTACACTTTGCCCTATACTCAATAAAATAAGTAATGAAAGTATTTTTCTCATAGTGTGTTTTGTCTTTATAATTTTTTCTTGAAACCTATTTACTTGCAAATAGTTGGACATCTTTTTCTGTAACCTGTTCGCTACCTAAAATAATAAGGCGCTCCACAACATTGCGCAATTCTCTAATATTCCCAGTCCAATCATGGGCCTGCAATAAGGTAATAGCAGTATCACTAAATAGCTTTTGAGCAGTACCATGTTCTGAGGCAATTTTTTTTTCTAAAGTAATTGATGAGTAAGGGGATGTCTTCACGCCTGTTATTTAAAGCAGGAACGTCAATTAAGATAACAGCCAAACGATGGTATAAATCTTCTCTAAAATTTCCTTCCGAAATTTCCTTCCTCAAATCTTTGTTTGTTGCAGCAACAACTCTAACATCAACTTTAATGTCTTTATCACTACCAACACGTTGTACCTTATTTTCTTGCAAGGCGCGTAATACTTTGGCTTGAGCAGACAGACTCATATCTCCAATTTCATCAAGAAATATAGTCCCTCCATTGGCCGCTTCAAATTTACCTGCTCGGTCTTTATTGGCAGAGGTAAAAGCTCCTTTAACATGGCCAAATAATTCACTTTCTATAAGCTCACTAGGTATTGCCGCGCAATTAACCTCAATCATTGGGCCTTTGCTGCGTTGGCTTTTTTGATGTATCCAGTGCGCCACTAACTCTTTTCCTGTACCGTTGGGTCCAGTAATAAAAACACGTGCTTCTGTGGGAGCTACCTTTTCAATCATTTCTTTAATTTGAAATATTGCCGTGCTCTCCCCAATCATCTGGTAGTTCTTACTTACCTTCTTTTTAAGACGTTTATTTTCAACAACCAACTCTTTTCTATCTAAAGCAATACGAACTGTATTAAGCAATCTGTTTAAATCTGGTGGTTTTGAGATATAATCAAAAGCGCCTAAGCGCATTGTTTGTATTGCCGTGTCTAGATCTCCATGACCAGAAATCATGACCATTGGAGTCTCTGGTTTTATTTTTTTTACGGCTTCAAGTACCTCGACACCATCCATCTTTGGCATTTTGATATCACACAGCACCAAATCAAAGTCTTCATCCCTAATACGTTCTATACCCTCTAGGCCGTCTTCTGCCTGGGTAACTTGGTAGGTGTCATTTTCTTCAGAAAGAATTTTAACCAAAACCCTACGTATTGCAGCTTCGTCTTCAATAATTAATATTTTTGCCATGGGTATGTTTTCTAATAGTTCAGTAAGATACTAAGACCTACTTATATTTTAAATCTTGAAAATAAGATATCCTGCTTTAGATTCTAAAGAGATATCGTAAAATCATAAAAGGCCTAGAGTGTTTTATTAATAACGTGTATATCTCTTTGAGGAAACGGAATAGAAATATTATTTTCTCTAAATAATTGATCTATTCTATATCTTATTTCACTTTTTATTCTAGGATCAGAGAAACTATCTGTAATAAAAAACAACACACTGAACTGTAGGGCAGATTCTCCAAAATCTTCAAAAAGCACAAAAGGCTTTGGTGATTTTAAAACACCACGCTGTGCATTTACACTTTGTAACAAAAGCGTTTCTACTTTTTTAATATCACTTCCATAAGCAACCCCAATTTTAACAAATTCACGGGTTGTTTTATGGTTTTGAGTGTAGTTTATTATAATCTCTGAAATAAATTTATGGTTTGGAATCACCACAATTTTATCATCTCTTGTAATTGCTCGTGTTATTCTTAGTTTTACTTCTATAACTCTAGCTACTCTGCCATCAACCTCAACAATATCACCCACTAATAAAGATTTGTCAATAAAAATAAAAACACCGCCTATCACGTCTTGAAAAAGTTCTTGAAGTGCTAGCCCTAAACCAACTAAAAGCGCAGCAGAGGCTGCTAAAAAAGGTGTCACATTAATACCTGTGGCGCTTAAAACAGCAAAAGCTACAATAATATAAGTGATATACTGTATGAACTTGAAAAAGCTTATAAACTTGAGTTTATCTTGCTCTTCCATCTTGCGAGTAAGCAATACACTTATCCACTTTAAAAAAAAACGCGCACCAACAAAAGAGAGAATGACTAACAATAAGGTCCAAACTGCTATGCGAACTTCATGAGTTCCAGTGCCTAGAGTAAACCCTAAATCTAAAAAACTTTTAATAGCTCCCCAAATATTATCTGTTACCACTTCACCAATTGTCTCTGTTACATCTTCTTGCACGCCGTTTAGTATTTAATTGTTTATGAACTTGTTACCGTAAAATTAAAGAAATCTTTACCTGGTTGTGTATAAATAAGGTAAAATAAACATTTCAGAAAGAGAATACAAGATATCTTTAGTATTTAAGCCATTTTACAAGGTCTTTATACGTTGGTTATTTACCATACATTAAAATACCAACACGATAAATCTTGGCTGCAAACACAACCATACCAATAAAAGTAACAAACAAAATAGCCACAGAAAGAAGCTGTTGCCAAATAGGCACCCCAAATGGAATACGCATCAACATAACTACAGGAGAGGTAAATGGAATATAACTAAAAACCTGTGATACCATTCCATGGGGGTTTTCAATAACCGTAAAAAACCCAACATAAACAGACAAAATCAAAGGCATTAAAACTGGCAGCATAAATTGTTGTGTGTCTGCTTCATTATCTACAGCTGCGCCAATAGCAGCGTATAAAGAGGCATACAATAGATAGCCTCCAATAAAAAAGAGCAAGAACATAATAATTAAATTGGTAAGTGGTAAGCTCTCATAAGCGCCATAGGCTTGTGCAATCAGATCTGCAGACCCTCCATTGGCTTGGACTATCATTTCTTGCTGTTGAGATTGTGCAGCACTAGGATCAATGCCAAACACTAAAGTTACAACCGTGGTTAAAACACTAATTAAAATAACCCAAGCAACAAACTGAGTTACCCCAGCAAGGGAGGTTCCTATAATTTTACCTAGTAAAAGTTTAATAGGTTTGACTGAAGAAATTATTACTTCAATAATCCTACTAGTTTTTTCTTCTATAACACTGCGCATGATCATATTTCCGTAGATAATAATAAACATAAACAAGAGGTACCCGGCAGCACCACCAAAAATTAATTTAGCAATAGAATCTGCCTTGGAGGTCTCTTTTCCTTCAAAAGACTCTTGCTTGGTATCAACTTTAATACGCAATGCCTTAATTTTATCTGCATCTATATTGGCCTGCTTAAGCCTAGCATTATTTACATGAGACTCAATGGTGTTTTCAATATCTCGAAGTATGGAGAGTGATGGTGAGTCCTTAGAGTAAAAAGTAGTCGCTGTTGCAAGGGCTGCAAGGTCATCTGTCTTAGGGATATATAAAACACCATATATAGCGCCTTGATTTCCTATGATTTTGGCTTGATCTAAAGTTACGTTTGTTAAAATGGTATAGGTCTCTGTTGCGGTATTCTCAAAGTTTTGAGCAATCATGCCACTTTCATCTAGTATAGAAATATCGCGTACTTTGGAGTTATTTAAGCTAGATAAATAGCCTACCAAAGCAAAAATACCTACAAAGATTAAAGGGCTCAAAAACGTCATTACAATGAAAGACTTATTACGCACCTTATTGAGGTATTCTCTCTTAATAATTAATGGAAGATGATTCATAATAGTTTAGTTTTTTTGTACCGTTTCTATAAAAATATCATTGGCAGAGGGTATCACTTCAACAAAGTGATTGAGCTGGCCTTTACTGGTTAGGTAACCCACCAATTCATTCGAAGAACTTGTTTGAGGTAATTTTATTTTATATTTCAATGCATCGTTAATGCTTTTAAAATGGGCTGGTTGCAAATCAAATTTCTCCTGTAGTTCTAGAATCACCTGTTGCTTATTTTCTGTAATAAGACCCACCTCAAAAGTGTTTGATTGGTATTGTTTTTTAATATCAATTAAACTACCATCAAGTATTTTATTAGACTTATGGATTAAAGCTATATGATCACACATCTCTTCTACAGATTCCATACGGTGTGTAGAAAAAATAACTGTGGCACCATTATCTCGAAGCCTCAAAATTTCATCTTTAATAAGGGATGCATTTATAGGGTCAAACCCACTAAATGGTTCATCAAAAATAAGGAGCTTTGGCTCGTGCAATACCGTAACAACAAACTGTATTTTTTGAGCCATACCTTTGCTTAGTTCTTGTATTTTTTTACCCCACCAATCTCCAATTTCAAGACGTTCAAACCAATACTTTAACCGTTTTTTTGCCTCACTAGCAGATAAGCCTTTTAACTGGGCTAAATAGACACACTGCTCTCCTACTCTCATTGATTTATAAAGGCCGCGCTCTTCTGGCAAATATCCAATATTTTGGATATGATCTGGACGAAGTAATTCCCCATCCAAAAAAACGGTTCCACTATCTGGCATCGTTATTTGGTTGATAATACGTATGAGTGTCGTTTTACCTGCTCCATTTGGTCCTAGTAAACCAAAAACAGAACCTTTTTCAACGGCTATACTTACATTATTTAAGGCTGTGTAATCACCGTACCTTTTTGAAATTGCATTTGCTTTTAATAGATATTCCATAGAGTATTGTAAGAAGTGTAAGGGTGTTAATTTATAAAGCTTGACATGTATTGACTCGCTACTGCCATACTGAGTTAGTATGTCTTTAATCGTGTTTGTTACACGAAACTAAAAGCAAAACCCTCTCACAGCAAAAGCGATGAGAGGGAAAAAAATTGCTATGAAAAAGAAAATTATCATCATTAAAAATGATGATACTCAAATATAATAAAATTTCTTAATGAAACGTTAATTATGAGAACATATCTTTAACTTTTTCAAAAAAAGACTTGTCTTCCTTCTCTGGTTTTGGCTGAAAATGAGGGTCATCTGTCATTTTCTCAAAAAACTCTTTCTGTTCTTTCGATAATGTTTTTGGTGTCCAAACATTAACATGAACTAATAAATCACCAGTTCCATATCCATTAATTGATGGAATTCCTTTTTTTCTTAGACGTAAAATCTTACCACTCTGCACACCACTTTCAATAGGTATTCTAACCCTGCCTGTAACGGTGTCTATTTCTTTGGTAGTACCTAATGCTGCTTCAGAAAAACTAATATACATATCATGGTGTAAATTATCCCCTTCACGTTGTAAACTCTCATGAGGAATTTCTTCAATAGCAACTAATAAATCTCCAGAGATGCCATTTCCTGGAGCATCATTCCCTTTTCCAGACACTTTTAATTGCATCCCGTCTACAACACCTGCAGGTATTTTAATAGATACCGTTTCTTCTGTGGCCAGCATCCCTTGGGTATCTGCATTGGCAGGCTTTTTATCGACAGATTGTCCTGCACCTCCACAACTGCTACAAGTGGCAGATGTTTGCATACGACCCAAAATAGTATTTTGAATCTTCATTACTTGACCACTACCATTACATGTTCTACAGGTGTTGTAGGTCGTTCCAGCTGCTACTTTTTTACGTTTTACCTTTATTTTTTTCTCAACACCGTTTGCAATTTCTTCTAGGGTTAGTTTTACACGAATACGTAAATTACTTCCTTTTACGGTTCTACGACCGCCAAAACCACCACCACCAAAGCCGCCGCCACCGCCGCCGCCAAAAATGTCTCCAAATTGACTAAATATGTCATCCATATTCATGCCGCCGCCACCGCCACCGCCAAAGCCACCGCCTTCAAAGGCTTGATGACCATATTGGTCATACCGTGCTTTTTTGTCTGCATCACTTAAGACTTCATAGGCCTCTGCTGCTTTTTTAAACTTCTCCTCTGCAGAAGGATCGTCTGGGTTTTTATCTGGGTGAAAAGCAATTGCTTTTTTTCTGTATGCCTTTTTAATTTCAGCAGTTGTTGCGCCTTTATCTATCCCTAATATATTGTAAAAATCGTCTTTCATGGTGTGTTCTTTTTCTGAAATACCAACATCTTAGAGATATTAGCTACTTATATTATTGTCCTATTACAACTTTCGGGTACCGTATAATCTTACCACCAAGGGTATAACCTTTCTCTAAAACGTCTATGATTTTCCCTTTCATATCATCGGTAGTTGCAGGGATTTGGGTAACAGCTTCATGATTATCTGCATTAAAAACATCGCCAGGGATAGTCTGAGAAACTTCCAAACCTTTTTGTTTCATGGATTCTTTAAGCTTGTTACTGATAAGCCTCATACCTTGAACGTGCACATCATCTTGGTCTTCACTAAACTCTTTTAGCGCTCTATCAAAATCATCTAACACAGGTAAAATAGCCATAACTACTTCTTGACCTGCAGTTCTAAAAAGCTCTATGCGTTCTTTACCAGTTCTTTTTTTATAGTTTTCAAACTCTGCAAATAGACGCAGGTGTTTATCTTTTTCTGTTTGTAAATCTTCTGTTAGCTGTTCTTCTACTGTTTTTTCATCCTCTAGTACAACATCATGCGTTACTTGTTCTTCTCCAGGAGTTTCGTTGACAGGTATTTCTTCTAGTTCAGCTTCGTTGTTTTTTTCTTTTGTGCTCATACGGGCAGTATTTTCTGTTTTATTTGGGGGTGCAAAAGTACTGCCATTAATTAAAAATTGTCAAAATGTCACAACCAAAGTTTAGGAGTATTTTAAGAGAAACTAAACAATGCGTTATTAGCTTTGTATTTCGAACAAAAAAAATGTTTAAAAAATGAAAAAAACAAGCTTAAACATAGCCTTTATTGCGCTAGTAACACTAAGTATTACCTCATGTAAAGATGGTGCTAAAGAGAGTAACATCCCTGAAATAAAAGAAACACTAACAGCTACTGTAGCGGCAACACCGTATACCATTGATACCGAAAAAGCAACTGTTCGTTGGTTAGGAAGTAAACCAGTAGGTACTCATACAGGAACTATAAATATTCAAGAAGGTGCTTTTTACCTTAACGGAACAACTATCGAGAGTGGTAAATTCGTGATAGACATGAATAGCATTACCGTTACTGACCTGGATGAAAACAGTGGTAAAGCAAGTCTAGAGTCACACCTAAAGGGAACTATTAAAGGTAAAGAAGGTGACTTTTTTAACGTTACAAAATACCCCACAGCAACCTTTGAGCTTACTAATGTTTCAGCTACAGAAGGAAAAACCATAATGAGTGGTAACCTTACTATGTTAGAGATAACACAAAACATTTCTTTTCCTGCAGTAATTACCAATCAAAATAATATGATACAGGTAAAAAGCGAAACCTTTATTATTGATAGAACCAAATGGGGAATCAATTATGGGTCAAAATCTATTTTTGATAATCTAGGAGATAAGTTTATTGCCGATGATATGGAAATCACTATAGATGTGACTGCTATAATGTAGAATTTATATCAATATTAAAAAAAACGCTCAAGTAAATACTTGAGCGTTTTTTTTAATACCCAAATAATTGTTTATTTTTTTGTCAAATTAACTAATGCACTCTCTATGGTTGGATAACTAAAGTTAAACCCTTTTTTTTCAAATTTTGAGACACTTACCTTTTGCCCCTCTAAAACTAAGATAGCCATTTCTCCTAAAAGTAATTTCAGCACAAAAGCTGGAACATTTGGAGCCCACATTGGCACTTTACATGCGCCAGCAACCAAGGTCGTGAGCGCTATATTTTGAATAGGAGCAGGTGCTACAGCGTTATAGACACCCGTTAGCCCATTAATAGCTGCAAAAGCATAAATCGCTACAATATCGTCTCTATGAATCCAGGAAATCCATTGGGATCCGCTACCCACAGCAGAGGGAACACCCATTTTAATGGGCTGTGCTAATTTTGGAAACGCTCCTTCTTTAGCATCAAAAACTACCCCAGTACGTATCTTGACAACACTAATTCCTAGGGCTGTAAATTGATCTGCAGCTGCTTCCCAAGCTACAACAACCTGAGCTAAAAAATTACTAGCTACCTCTGTAGATGTCTCTGTGTATATCGTGTTAATAGCATTTGGATATATACTAATACCACTTGCACAAACAAAATGTTTTACCCTATGGTCTATCTTTTTTAAGCTAGCATGAATAAGAGCTGCAGTTTTAGTCCTACTCTCTAAAATAATTTTTTTATATGCAGGTGTCCAGCGTTTTGCTATGGTAGCCCCTACCAAATTAATGATACAGTCTACTGCTTCAAAGGCCAAGACATCTATCTCACCACTTGTTGGATTCCAGTAAAACCCTTTATGATCCTTTTCTTTTATTATTTTTTCTTTGCGGGTGGTTAGAAAATGAATAACATGGCCTTGGTCCAATAAATGCTTTGTGAGTGCTGTACCAATAAGCCCCGTTGCTCCAGTAATAAGTATTGTCATTTCGTTTTTTTAACGAAGATACTCATACAGATAAAAAGACCCATACCCTAACCCAAGATTATGAGACAATACAAGATACTGCCAAAATGCTTCCATTTATATTTTGTTAATTTGATGTTTTAGTGGCCCGTAACATGTACTGCGTGAATGCTACGAATATATTTTTATCAGTTTGCTGTTTTGGTGGCCCGTAGCATTTCTCTTTTTCCCGGGGGGCCGGGAAGCCTTTCTACTTTAAAACCAACAGCCTGCATGGCTCTACGTACACTTCCTTTGGCAGCATAGGTAACTAATACCCCGTCTTGTTTTAAGGCAGCGTACATGATCTTAAAAATCTCTTCAGTCCATAATTCTGGCTGTACCCTCGCGCCAAAAGCGTCAAAATAAATGAGATGATATGCATTTGTCTTGGTGATGTTTTTAAAGAACTTTTGTTTTTTATGGAGTATAAAACTAGGAGTGATTTCTTCAGAAACTTCCCAAGAGACCTCATGAAGTTTAAAAAAAGAAGTTTCAGCAATGCCTAAGATTTCAGGATAATTAAGCGCTTGCACTTCTTCTAATGATATTGGATACGCTTCTATCCCATCATAGCAAATAGTGCGTTTCAAGGTTTCTGCCTCTAAGCTTGTTAGAAAAGCATTGAGTCCTGTACCAAAACCTATCTCCAAAATAGCAAGGTCTTGCGCATCATAAAGTTCACAATAATGGCGCAACCCTGTTTGTATAAAAACGTGCTTGGATTCTTGTATTGCTCCATGCTTAGAATGGTATTGCTCATCCCAATCTGGCATGTGAATGGTTACAGAACCATCTGCGGTTATTAGAATTTCTCTTTTCACTATTTGTTAGGTTGTGTAACAGGAACAAGAACTCCTGTAGATTCAAAAGAAAGTGTTTTCTCAACTTCAGTAATAGCAAGAACTTCCTCTTCACTTTTACCAGCATCTTCTGCATAATGCCGTTGTTCATCTACAGATACTTCTGCAACAAAAGCTTTCCCTTGGATTACAACCTCTTGACCTGCCAGGTCTTTTGGCATAAAAAAAGCATAATCCTTAAATTTAACCATGGCTTCTTGTTCGCCAATGGCTACACGCATCCAACATCCTTTTGATTGACAAACCGATGTTACTTTAGCTTTAAAAGTTACATCTAGGGAATCTCCAGAGTTCAAGTTCTGATAAGTATGTAGGATATCTTCTTGAAACAATATATTTTCAGAAGTAACACCATCACCAAAGGTTTTAAAGTTGACTGCAACTTCTTTTGTTGGTTGGGTAGTTTTATCTTTTTTGGTTTGGGTGCATGCAACAGCAATAAAAGCAAGTGCTGCAAAAAATAATAGCTTTTTCATGTATTTTTTTTTGTTTTTAGTCTTCTTTTAATATACTGCAATTTTAAACATTTTTAAGCATTTTAAATGGACAAAAAATATGGTATTTTTGCAGTCTAAACAAATAACCCTAAAATGAGTAAAATCAAAACCAAAGAACTTCATATTGAAAAAGTAGCTACCTCAAGAATTCATGACGTAGACTTTAACGATTTGGTGTTTGGAAAAACTTTTACCGACCACATGTTTGAATGCGATTACAAAGATGGGGCATGGCAAAATCCAACAATTAAACCCTATGGGCCAATGATGATGTCTCCAGCCGCCAAGGTATTTCATTACGGACAAGCTGTTTTTGAGGGCATGAAAGCTTATAAAGATGATACTGATAATGTGTTTTTATTTCGTCCAGATCAAAACATAGAACGCATAAACAAATCTTCAAAAAGAATGGCAATTCCTGAGTTTCCAGAAGATGTATTTCTTGATGCATTGCACACACTTGTAGCAATGGATAAAGACTGGATTCAAAAAGGAGAAGGAAATTCTTTGTACTTGCGCCCTTTTGCAATTGCTACCGAAGTTGGTGTTTCTGCATCTCCCTCTAATGAGTATAAGTTCATGATATTAATGGCACCTGTACAAGCCTACTATAAAGGAGCTGTAAAGGTTTTAATTGCCGAAAAATTTAGTCGATCTGCCGCTGGTGGTGTAGGTGCTGCAAAAGCTGCTGGTAACTACGGTGCGCAATTTTACCCAACAAGCTTAGCACAAGAAAAAGGGTTTCAACAAATTATCTGGACAGACTCCAACGAGCATAAATACCTAGAGGAGGCCGGAACAATGAATGTGTTCTTTAGGATTAATGATACACTCATCACTGCACCTGTAAGTGATAGAATTTTGGATGGAGTTACACGTAAGAGTATTCTAGAAATGGCAAAACACAATGGCATTGCAATAGAGATAAGAAAGCTAAGTGTGGATGAGCTTATTGCCGCAAAAAAGCAGGGCTCTTTAAAAGAAATATTTGGCGCAGGAACAGCAGCCGTAGTCAGTTTTATTAGCCACTTTGGATATAAAGACATTGTTTATGAGCTTCCAGAAATACAAAATAGTTACGCTGTTTCACTCAAAAAACAATTAATGGACCTACAATATAATAAAACTAAAGACCCTTTTGGTTGGCGCGTTGAGGTTAAATAATATACCAACAAATAGTTTAAAAAAGTGGTTGCTGTCTTTTATCAGTCAACCACTTTTTTTATTTTTCTAAAACGGCTTTAATATTTGGCTTAAAATAATTTGGGCCTTTGAGCACCTTGCCGTCTTCTCTGAAAATGGGTTTCCCGTCTGCCCCAAGTTTACTCATATTACTACGCTGTATCTCGTTAAAGACCTCTTCAATCTTACTTTGCATACCATGTTCTATGATGGTACCGCACAAAATATATAACATATCTCCAAGGGCATCTGCTACCTCTACCAAATCATTATTATTAGCAGCCTCGAGATATTCCTGATTTTCTTCTCTCATGAGTTCATGACGTAAGGCGTTTTTCTTGGCACCAAGATCTGCTGTTGGTGTATTTTTAATTCCTAATTTAAAAGCACTATGGAATTCATGTACAGCGGCAATTTTTTCTTTCATAGTTAAAGATTTTTGTTTTTACTGAAATTTTCTGTTGTATTTTTGTTTTCATAAAATTACACAAATATGTTTAGTACTGGACAGTTAGGGTTTGCCATTTTTTTTGTTATTGCATTTGTAGCAATTATTATCTATAGCTATAGAAGAGATCTTGCA
>MDTF01008981.1_pt1 | contig 13169 bp, 11 predicted proteins | sample 811191 | NCBI WGS metagenome assembly MDTF01 (sample SAMN05326649, study PRJNA326480) | marine metagenome | isolation source: seawater | place: Southern Ocean | collected 2011
ACGTCTAATAACGGCTATTGAGATGCAAACACGTTGGAGTCGTCCTCAATTGGAAATGGCAACGGGCAATGTAACTTCTCCTCAGGTTTTTGTTCAAAAAGGTGTTAATTTTTTTTTGGTCGGGGGCCATGCTCAAATCGAAAAATTGAAATATGATGCAAAGAAATATGATAGCTGGCAATCTAAATTTTATGAATTAGTTGATACAAACAAAATAGAGAAAAAGATGGCCATATTTCAAACATTCGCGAGGAAAAACGAACGCAATTAAAAACGAACACTATTGAGATGTTTTTGGATTTGTAATTTGTCACCATTGTGTAATTGGACACTAATTAAATCACGACTAATCAATTTAACACAGATCGCTTCAGTCCAAATCGAGTGTTGATAAAAAATGATCTTGTCGTTTGGTTCAATAATCGCGGGAGAGATCTCCTCATCACTATTTATTCGAAAATTCTGTTTATTTTTGCTAGCTAAATATCCAAAATCATCTACTTCATGAATAGTGCATTTAGTTCCCCTTGCAACAACAAGATCATATTTCTTAAAGAATGGATTCTTCATATGATGTAATTTGCGATACAATCGGTCAAGACAGTAGTAGTTTGCCTCTTCTTCTAATAAACGGAACTCTGTGGATTTTTTTTCGGGTAAGATAGAACTACCTCTCAGAAAATTCAAAATGAAATGAAAGACAGTAAAGTCACGATCAATGAAAAGAGCTCCATCCAGCATTTGTGCAGGATTTGCATTATTAATTAGAGAAGATAACATCGACGGTTCGCTATTTAGAGTTGAGATTGTAGTACAAAACAATTTCCCACCCACATTTAGAGAAATTACCGGCATACACCATCCAAGTTTTCTGTTTTTATACTCCAAAACAAAACAAACTATAAATAAAGAAAAACAATGCAATATAATGATAGAATATTTTTTATTTCTTTGTATTTTCGGTGTGTTAACCTATAGTAATTTTGTACATACACATTCTTCAACAACCATGATGGTTGCCTATGTCGGTGTGGATCACCCACGTATATTTGAAACACAATATATACATATGGGCGCCGATTTATTTGTCTTTAAAAATAAGCGTTATCATTCAATTCATATGCAATATAAGAAAAAGGGAACAGAACAGCATTTCTTTACCGAATCCAAATACAACCAGATGTTAGTAGTACATTTACTACATTTCAATGTACCACTTATTGATGAGAATCGTGCTACATCTTATATACATAACAATAAAACAGTAGCTGAATATTTTACCAAAAAGGCAAAGAAACAAAGGATAATAATGTTTATTTAATATGTTTCTTTAATATGAATATGATTTAGTATAAATCTTCATCTTGTTCCTGCACAATTGTACAGCGGGTATAAGCAAAAGTAAGACCAACCGTAAGCGGGCTGGTCGGGAAGGTATTTGCCACTTGGGCCACATTCTTCAAATGTTTTTCAACTAAATCAACTTTGCATTTCATATTAGCTAATTGTTCTTTGATTCTTCTAATAGTAGTGTCTGCATGTTTGTTATCACTTTTTAATTTCAAAGTATTGTTATTACTTTTTTTAGCTCTTTTGGCAGAGGAGGGTAAATATTGTGGTTGGCGTTTACTTTTAATAAAAAAAGGCAGAGTAGATTCAGCTTGATTAATCATATATTTTTTGCCTTGCATTGGAATAGCTACAAATTTAAACTGAGCCGAAGTACCTTTTGGCACAAATGACTGAAAGGTTGAACCAATTTCAATACCTAAATTTTTTCCATGTTTGCTTTTTTTTTTAGAAAATTCAATAATACCACCTACTAAAGAACTAGGAAAAACAATAATTCCCGAATCAACCAATGGGCTTAATGTTGTTTGTCCATAGAGCGCCGGCAAAGGCACATGTACATTTTCGGTACCTTTATGATAAAGATAAAGACCAAGATGGAAACTACTACAAGACAAAATATGTGCACTAAAACGAAGACCGATTTTATTACTGTCTTTGTTTTCATCTCTGAAGATATGATGTATCCCATTTACAACTGGGCTATCTATCATTTGAATATTCGATGGCATTCGATGAAGTTGTTGGCAATTTAAACCTTTCCAAGAATCTCCCACAATAGCAATAGATCCATCTAAATTCATTCTTATAGCATTGGAAGTAGACATGGTAGAAACTGTTGGTATAACATCAATAGAAGAATCTTCGTCCGATATCCACTCATCTTCAGACGAAATATAACCATTAGTCACTTTGCTCGACACTGTATACATTTCAGGTTGATTTAATAAATCCATTGTGGTATGAGTGTTTCTTTTGGAAAAAAAAATTAGAGGAGTTAGTACAAATAGTAGAGTTGGCACAGCTGTTCAAAAATGACTAGGTGGGGGGTAGAACAAAAATTAGAAGAGGAGTGTCTAAAAAAAAATTCTTACTTAAATATTTTGTTTATTAGTAAGTAGTTGTTATATTTTTTGGATATATGTGTAGAATATTCTCCATATAAATTTTCAAGAAAATTCTCTAGAATTTTCTTGAAAATTCTTTCAAGAATTTTCAAGAAAATTATCAATTTCAGAATTAATTTCAAGATCAATTTCAGAAGTTATTCAAATATTCTCCAAAAAATATTTTTCAGAGTTACCTAGTTTCAATTTTTGTTCTACCCCCTACCTGTACAATTTTGAACCCCAAATATAAGTGACACCAATAATACAAAGCAAATAAATAATAAAACAGAATTATTCCTATTTTTGAGAATACTTTACACATATTTTAATTTCAAACATATTCTTTTGAAAGAACCACTTAATCATGACCAGTCGATATAAATTAATATCTGAAACAAAATTGGCTTTTCTTCAAAGAGCGGGCAAATTAATTGATAATGGTGAAAAACGTTATACTACTAGAAGTAGCCACTCTCGTAGTCAATCTCATCAATCTCGTTCTTTAATTGGACTTGGTTCTATTATTAAAATAGGTACAAAAAAAATAGGTATCCATTTTTCAATAGGTGAAGTTCGAAAAATATTGGATAGATTACCTAGTGATGGTATCATTATTGAACAATATACTACTGATTTCTGTAAAAATTGCCGCAGATCGGCTTCTAACTTTGTGGTTGATTCTATTTCAAATCATCAGGTTTGTACAGGATGTGGTGTTTGTTCTCCAATAAGTACTTTTAATTATGGATCTAATAATTTAGATGATGATGGCAATGCCGATAACAATGCGCATTGTTTTGCACCTCCTGGTACTGAACTGGGGGAGACTTGTCAACAAGATTTAGTTAGGGTTAGGGTACCTTCACATAAACGTAATTACTGGCGCATTGACAACAAAATTAAAGGTATAATTAATATGTTTTGGTCGTTTAATGGTTTACAAAGTATTCTTAGTTCAGCACGAGCCAAATTATTACAATTTTACAAAAATACCCACGAAATTTTTGATGGAAGTGATAATCAAAGAAAAATGCCACATGGTGGGGCTGCATTTGCTGCCGCCTGTATTTATGCCGCAGTGCTTGAATTTGAAGCGGTAGGACATCATGGCCCGACAGTAGCTACCCTTGCAGTACTTCATCATTATGCTTTAACTGAAGTTGATAAAAAATATGATGGTAAAGTCTGTACTACAAGAGAACTCACCGTTTTACACATTTTACGTCTTACCAACCGGTTAGTGCAGGCTGGGCTTTGTAACGCAACCGTACCCGATTTCTACGCTCAATCCTTGCTTTATACCCCCGAAACATCAAAGGCTGAACATTTAAGAATGACATTATTTGACAATTGTGGATGTCCACAAACAATTATTTTACCTAAAAATGTTTCTTTAGGTTTTGGTATTAAAGATACTGAAAAGGGTGCATTAGTTATTGCATCTGTTGTTTCGGGTGGAGTAGCATTTAAACGCGGATTACGTCGAGGAGATTTAATTCTTACTTTAGAAGGTGCAAGTATCCCAGCAACAGAAACAAAAGCCAGTTTTGGTCTTAAATTTAAAGCTGCACAAAAAAACAAAAAGGATGTTTGTCGGTTGGAAATTATGCGTCCAAGACACAAAAAAAGAAAGATATCTAGCTCGACTAGTACAAGTAGCTTGACTAGTACAAGTAAAAGAAGTAAAACTGTAAAATAAAATTGAAATTTTTTATAACTAAAAATCTAACTTTTCTAATGTATTAGAAATAAGAAAATTCTTTTCTTCGTTATTGTTAATTGCATCCGCTTCGTCATTATAAATTGCATCCGCATTACAACAACTAAATTTAACAAATGTGTTGGAAATACTTGTCCATAGAAATGAAAATATGGTTTTCAATCCAGAACAAGAAGCAGTAACACATTTACAGGGGCCTGTAAATAAAAAGGGACAATGTCCCTGCATGACACATAGTGTGAAACAGCAACAGAAAAAACTAGCAATAATTATACCTACAATAAGCAAAGCAGTTTCCGCAGATAATCCTTCTAATAATTCGGGGACATATTTAATACAGGAACTCTGCCCTGTTTCATTTGTAGTATAGTTACTTGGACAGTTTGTTTGATATAAATCATATCCATCATTTGAATAGTATCCCGTTGCAGCTGGGTCACAGATATGTTTGCCACCAATATGTCCCAATTGGCATGGAAAAACGTGGGTAAAACGATTGACACCTGCCTGCATTACAAAATGTTGGGACTTTGTCGCAAACGCGCTTTGATCACCAATAGTAAGATGTGTTTCAAGCAATTGGGCTTCATAATCTAATCGGTAGACTTTATCATTATTTGGGTCAGCAATAATAACATTACTCCCAACTATACCAATATTATTGCCAATAAACTCATTTTGAAAGGGTGGAGATGGAATATAAGGCCAAGTCGTTTTACCATCTAAATAACCTTTTTCAGAATTAGATAAATAAGCCAACGGATTTCCGGGCAAATCGTCAATACTAATTCCATCAATTTCTTCACAATTGGATTGTGAATAAATGGAGGCATTACATCCATACAGTAATACAAAAGGATTATAGGTATCCTCGTACAATGGGTACACTGATATTGCCATTAATTCGTTGCTTGCTGCAACTTTGCGGCCAAAGGCTTGATACGTTGCCAGTTCCAGTGGCAGAATATAAGGTGAATACACGTTGGGTTGCCACCAACTCACAGAATTGGCACCATTATCGTACGGCCATACGACCATGTCATAAACATACACTCTGCCGTAGTTTGTACCTGAATTGTCTTCCATGAATCTCGACGAATCGCCGGGTGCACCGATAACGAGCATCGCATTATTTGTTTGGACTGAGCCAGTGATAGCGACAGAATAACCGAATTGCTGGTAGTTTTCTCGATGCTCTTCATAGACCTCCTCTAACATAGGGCCTAATGCTTTGGTATATGGCCTTTCTAATGGGAGGCATAATTTTTGAATCATCGCTATTTCGGAATTGTCGATGTTGGGGTTCGTTAGGTCATAATCCAAATGTCCGTACGTCGGGATATACGTAGAGGCCCATTGACTTTTAAGTTTACCGTAATAATTTTTCCAATTGTCGATCCCAGACATACAAAGCGTACCCTCGGGGTAGCAATTCATTTCCAGTGTTGTCCTACAAGAGTGTAATTCATCACCGTCAAAAATAAAGGCATAACCTGGCGTACCGCCGTTTCCGAGATGATCTGTTTTTTGGCCTGGTGCACCAACCACCCACGTTTCGCCTGATATATCCAGACTAAACCCAAATCTGCCCACCGTATTAGATATATTTACTCGCAGGACATTGTCCAAACCTGTCACATTGTAGTCTTTCAGAAAAACGGCGTGAGTTTCGCCGTGACGCGGGATTTCGGTTATATCTGACGGCACGATATTTGTGATCGTATTCAGGAATGGTCTCCAAAGCGCTACTGTATTATTTTCAGGAAAACCAAACACAACCAGACTGCAATCATTATTAACGACCGCAATTTGACTTGAAATGTTGGTAGAATACGCTGTGAATGCAGACTCTGTTTTTAACAGCGAGGTTACGTTAATAAGTTGTGCATTATTGTGCATCAAAAGTTTTGTACCATTTTCATTAATATACAGGGAGCAGCCATCAGAAACCACAAGTTTATCGAATTCGGAATCTGAGATTACATTCTCCTCTAAATAAGCGTTTGTAAAAACACACAAAAATAAGAAAAAAAAGGATCGTAAAATCATTTTATTATAGTACGTTTTACATGTAAATAGTGCATTTTTTTATTAAATAATGAATTATTTGTATTTTTAAAATAAAATAGGTGTGTCTGCTTTTTTATGGGATCTTTTCACAATCTCTGGCATGCTCCTGCGTTTACTCTTATTGTTATGTTCCTTGGCGTACGTTTTGTATCGTTTCTTTGTTTCTTTGAGTTGTCGACGGAGTTTATCGGAAGTAAAAGTCAATAGGTTTTTCATTTCTTGTTTCCAATTGTACTTGTTGTTCCAAATGGCTGTCTGATCAAATCGAATCACATTAAGTCCTTCTTTTTGAACCAATTTTTCCTTCCATTTGTCCAAAATCATGCGGTAAAAGAGGGAGGTATTACCAAAAAAAGCAACTTCCATATTGTGCTGTGCACCGTCAAGCTCCAAAATAATATTAAATTCGGGTAGATAAAAATCCATCTTACCATATTTGCCGTAGTTTTGTTTCATTTGTTTCATGCCACCAGGAATGTACTGAGTGACAACTTTAATGTTCATTTCCTTCAAATAATTTAAAACTTTGAGTTCGGTTTTATTTTTGCATGTGCCACACCAATGCCCGCCGCTGGTAATGTTGGCCAAAGTCGTTGAAAATACATGCAAACAGACATCGCATTCGAAATCAACTTTTTTGGCACTGCACAATGGTAAAATAAGATCTGATTGATTAACAATGCAATCGACTTTTTTCTTGCTGTTTAAAGTCAAGCCTTCGTAAGATGCAAAGGAACGCTCGAAACAAAAGGTGCAGGTCTCAACACCACAATGTTTCCAACTATTGGAGCACATCCCACACCAAATACTTTTCGAAATATTGACCAAAATTGTTGAAAAGACATGCAAACAGACATCACACTTGAAATCAACTTTTTTGGCACTGCACAATGGTAAAATAAGATCCGCTTTATTGACAATGCACTCGACTTTTTTCTTGTTGTTTAAAGTTAATCCTTCGTAAGAAGCAAAGGAACGCTCGAAACAAAATGTACAGGTCTCCACACCACAATGCTTCCAATTACTGGAGCACATGTAGCACCACTGATCATTGGTAACCTTGACCAAACTAATTGGAAATACATGAAAACAGATATCGCACTTGAAATCAACTTTTTTGTCACTGCCACAGCTCAATTGGGCTCTAACCTCGGGATTGACCAAGCACCCGACTTTCGGATTACCTGCAGGCGTGTTGTGGGCAATGCACAATCCATTTTCGTTGTGAATACAATTGTCTTTGTCAAGTTTGCACGTGAAACTTATAAACTTAGTCCCTCTCGGTCTTTTTGTTTTTGCCTTTTTTTTAAGGCGTTTGACACCTACCCCCTCTGCCGCTCTTTTCTTGCTGTCAGCACCGATCACCATCATTTTGTTGTTGTCTTAGTATAGATTATTTAAAAAAATATATGTGTAAATTATATTATATTTATTTTGATATAGGTGTAGTATATGTGTTACAGTTACCAAATAGAAGTGATTGAATTAAATATAATGGCGCCTATAAGATTATAATCAGACTCGATTGTTCTCGGAGTCTTGACCGATAATGTTAAATAAATAGCAACAGAAGTTATAATGAAAACAAAGGATGACATTGTATTACTATTTTTCCGAAATCTCGGATTTAAAAAAGCACAGGTTGTAATTGTTTTGGCCAGGAGACAGACACCGTAAAATGTAAGACCTTTATATCTAAATGTTTGTGGTATTACCATATAACTATGTAGAATAGTAGAAAAAAGAGTCAGAAAATATGCTATTTTTTTCTGGATTTGATATTCATTGGCTGCTGCTTGTTCAAGAGGAAGATCTATTAATCTATTAACTAATCTATTATACTTTAATTGGATTCTGCGTCGCTCTATCTGTTCCGAAATGTAATTGTAATAACTAAGACAGATTTCACATTTTGTCTTCCCCGAAATCTCAATCCATTTCTGTAAACAATTATAATGAATATTGGCAACAGAGCCTTTACATTTACAGCTGTTTTTAACAAATTTATTGGCCTCTGTTTCTATATCGAGACAGATTCTACAGACCATTATTACAAAACACATAGAATGTTTATACCAAAAAGGTGACATTTATTTTTTTCTTGTAACTAATTTAGGATCTATGCCCATACTACACAGCTCCTGAAACAATAGCTTGGACGCATAGGTCATCGTTGTTTTAGCTACATCTTTTCCACCACATGCCTTACAAAAGAATTCGCCTGCTTCATCCGTAATAATCGTACCAAGAATACCACACTTCTCACAAAGTTTAGCATTGTATGAATCTGAAGACACCATCATTCTTTCATTTAATACAGCGCTCGCTCCTGATGCCAATCCACAATCGCGTTCCATCTCACCAAATCTTAACCCACCGCCATTCGCTCGACCGTCGACGGGCTGCCGCGTCAACCCGACAATTTTACCGTTAGCGCGTGCATGAACTTTGTCTTCTACCATATGTTTAAGACGTTGATAAAAAGTAGGGCCAATAAAGATACGACCTTTTAATCGTTTCCCAGTAAAGGGATCATACATTGTTTCTTTTCCATCTTCATTATAACCCGCCTTTTTAAGCATTGTACAAATAGCACTAACTGGTTCATGGCTAAAAGCAGTGGCATCAATTCTCTGCCCGGTAAGCGCTGCCAATTTACTTGCAACACATTCAAACACGTGTCCGATGGTCATGCGAGATGGAATTGCATGGGGATTAACAATGAGATCAGGTACAATTCCTTCTGACGTAAAGGGAAGGTTCTCTTGGCTATATAGCATGCCTATTGTCCCTTTTTGGCTAAATAAAGTGGTTAGTATAATAAAATAAAGTGGTTAGTATAATACAAAACAACGAGCGATAGCGAAAACATTGACCTACCCATGTCTGGATGAGAATTTATCACCGACTTCTGGAATCCTTTGTTCTCGTATCCTGGTCTTTGCTGTTTGACCACCATTCGTATTTTGAAATAAAATAGTTGCATCGACAACACCACATGATTTTTTGTTTTTAACAATATGTGGATGTTTTTTACCATTCGTTACATTACAGAAGATAGCTGAACCCTTTTCTATTTGAGTGTTTGGCATTGCAAGACCATCCACATCTAACGAATCAGTTACATTTCCATACGTCTCTTGTTTCTTAAATTCACTTCCAGGTGCTTGTCTCGTACTCGAATTTGATTGGCTGTAAGTACGATAAGTAGTTGACCTACCAAAGCCTCTCTCAATGGCTGATTTATTAAAGAGTAATGAATCTTCCTGATTATAACCACCAAAACACATAATTGCAACAATTGCTTGTGTACCGGCGGGTAATTCATCTCCCTTTAGAGCTTTAGCTACCTTTGTTGTTACTAGTGGCTTTTGTGGATAGTGCATAATATGACCGTTTGTATCGAATCGTTTGGCAAAATTCGTAGCGTATACCCCCATTGCCTGTTTACCCATGGCGCACTGATATACGTTACGAGGTGATTGATTGTGATCGGGATATGGAATGGTTGAACCTAATGTACCGAGAATAAGTGAAGGATCCAATTCACAATGGGTATGATCGAAACGTAAATCCTGTGGATATAAAGCTATTAAAGCATGTTGTTCTTCGTATATAGAAAGATTTTCGACAATTCCCAAGCTAAATAAATCATCCCATCTCAAACGTTTTGCTTTTAGATCCAGGATTTGATTCTCGGTTATTAAAATAGCTCCGTTTTGAACTACAAAGACTGGGCGAGAGACACGTCCACCATCTGTCCATAAATGAAGTTGCTGCTGCTCTTTAGCAATACAGGTATCAGAGGGGATTGTCCGACAGCGCCGCGCATGACGTAACTCTGCTATCAATGTTTCTATATTACTGATACGACCAATAGGTGCACCGTTATGACAGACAATCGACCTTCCTCCTGGTGTAAAATGACAACTCATCATTTGAAGTAATGTAGTAGTATCACATTGTGTAGTAATCGAAGTCGAAAGAGCTAATTGCTTGACTAATCCACACGGCCCGCCTTCGGGGGTTTCAGAGGGACAGAAATAACCCCATTGATTTCCATATAATAAACGTGGAGCAATAATCTTCTGTTGTGAATCAATGCCAGTGTCTACTCGTCGTAACTGACTAATACAGGAGATATAGGTATTACGATTTAACATTTGACTAACACCGACACGTCCAGCAAAGGAAGAACTTTTGATTTTCCAGTTACCAGTAGCTAATGCATATTTAATACCATCAGTAATGTGTTGAGGTTGAATTAAACGATTTGGCTTTAACTTTTTATTCTTATTTAATAATGCAATAGCCGATTTACGCAGATTAGTCAACATCTGATAGAAGAGATGACAAAACATACTACCAATCATAGCTCCAGCTGTATCTAAACGCTTAGCATTGACGTGGTCTCTGTCATCAAACAGACTACGTCCATGTAAACATTCGACATATTTCTGCCACTGCAAACATAATTGTAAACTTTTCATTTCATCGGTCATATTAGGATAGACTCTTCTATCTAATAATAATTTGGAATCGTCACAGTAGGTCTCAAGCCAGGTTAAGGCCTCTTCCTGCGTCAATACTAGTTGAGCATCCTCTACCGATGAACTAGCATCATCTCTATTGACAAACATCTCCCAAGATGAGGTTTCATCGCCTAGAGCTCGGAGCAATATTAAAATCGGAATCTCTGTTTCCATACCTGGTAATGTTACACGGAATGGCGAACTACCAAATTTTCGGACAATAATTCTCATTGTTGAACAACGGTGAGCGGTTGAATCATATTCAGCATGATATACACAGTCTTTAGGAGAAAAACAGAAAATAGTATTGGGTGCAATCCTTTCTTGAACAACTAAAGTTTTTTCGCGCCCATTAACTAGAAAGTAACCTCCCGGATCTTCTGGACATTCATTATTAGCATAATCATCACCACTATTTTGAGTGAGTGTGCATAAAGCAGAACGTACCATTACTGGCATACGTGCAAAAAAGACATCATTGTAGGTCTTTTGACCACCAGGAAATGTGTGATCGACCTGAACATACATTGGTGAAGAGTATAGTAAATCACGATTACGACATTCCATTGGGTTTAATCGTCTAATATCACCATTCTTTTCAACACAGGAAGGGACACCGAAACGAACATTAGAGATTTTGATTGTATTCGGAATAACATCAATGTCATAATTGGAGAGTGATGGACGGACTACAATCGGTTTATGATTGTCTATCACTGTAGGTACAATACGACCAATAAAATCATCAAAAGAATATAAAGCTTGACGAGTTAACTTTGTATCACGGAATAAAGCTTCAACCACTGAATCCGTTTTTTTCTTAGAGTCGGCTCGTTTTTGATCCGACATAGAAAGTATGGTACAATTTACACATAGATTGTAAAACAAAAATATATGTGTAAACTATATTTTATTTATTTAAAACCGTCTAGATGTATTTACAATTTACATATAGATTGTCAAACCAAAATATATGTGTAAACTATATTTTTGTTTTATTGATTTAGAACCGTCTAGGTGTATTTTTCGTCAGATTACGTAATTCAATAATCACTTCCATATGCATCTCCACAATCTGAATCAGAATTAGAGTCGGGCAATTCCTGTTCCTCCTCCTCCTCCTCCTCCTCTTCCTCTTCGTCTTCTTCGAGTTCCCGTTTGGCTGCCGCTTCCAATAAAACAGCTGCTTCTTTTTTTTTGACCGTGACCATACTTGATTGTATCTCATTTTTTAATTGTATAATCTCATTTTTTAATTGTATCTCCTTTTTTAATTGTATAATCTCCTCTTTTAAAGACTCATTTTCATTTAGACCGGGTGGTGTTGATACATTAGGTTCAACTGGTGGCTTATCTGATTCGTAATCGACATCTTCGGGTGTTGAAAATGGAGGTTCAACAGTTAAGAATGTATGAGGTGTAAAATTTTTAAACATTATATCTACTCATTTAAATTGCTTATATACAGTAAGATTACATATGTTTTTTGATTGATTTAGATTTTCTGTTTTTTGATTTAGATTTCTTATATAGCGTTGTTTTATGCATTGGTAATATAGTTGTAACCGGTATTTTAGGCCATACTTGATTTCGTTTAAATATTTTTCTTTTTTTGATTTGTCTAAGAAAATGTTGGAACATTTCACTGAAGGAAATATTATCTACTTTTATATTACAATATTAAGAATTATAATATTATAAAGAACTTCTTTGACGCGGAGCACCGTAAGTTGATAATAGAAATAATGATCTACCCCCTACCGGAGTACAATTGTGCTTCTTATTACGATCTTCTATCTCTTTCAAACATTTTCTCATCTTTCATATATTCTACACATCTTTCATATATTCTACACATATTCTACTATTCTACTCAGAATCTATAAATAAAACAATGCCACAAACAATGCCTTCTGAACAAAAATTATGTATTGGAACTGCTTTTACAGTTGGATTTCTCATTGTAGCTTATCTTTTCGGTCAATTATTTTATCTGGTTGTCCCAAGTCGCCATGTTGTTATTTGGAAACGTTTTGGTAAAGTAACTTCGACTGTAGCGGATGAGCCAGGGTTTTATTTTAAATGGCCAATTGATTCATCTGTTGTTATGTTTACTGGGCCCGATAAGGATGATGTGTCCTACACCTGTGGCACTAAAGACGGCATTACTTTCAAAGGAACAGTATCTATAACGAATAAATTGTTGAAAGAGAACGTTTTGGAGTCTTATTTGATTCATGGCGAGAACCCAGACCGTGCCAATATTTACGATATGACTGAATTTCTGATGCAATCTATTTGTGCAAAAATGACAGCCCGTGAATTTTTGGTGGATAAGTTTACTGATAATGACGAGTTGCTTGGAGAGTTGCTTGAAGAAGCTCAAAA